>ERZ1035048.149-NODE-149-length-23423-cov-14.263394_pt1 | contig 23423 bp, 18 predicted proteins | sample MGYA00520587_ERZ1035048 | MGnify/ENA primary metagenome ERZ1035048 (study PRJEB33766, sample SAMN09781693) | gut metagenome | biome: gut microbiome | host: Homo sapiens | place: Madagascar | study: EMG produced TPA metagenomics assembly of the PRJNA485056 data... | reverse complement strand
CTTTATATGTATATAGTATTGTAAAGGCATAGACGTCTATGACTTTAGTAACTTATATTCACAGTTTTAAGAGCAAATGAGAAGCCAATGAAAAAATTCAGATTTATTTTAGTACTAGCAATGGCTGTAGTAATTAGTGGCGGAGTTATTTCTACATCAAGAGTTGTAAATGCAGCAACAGATATTAATTTTGGATCAAGGACTGTAACTGCTGGATATGCACGAAGATGGTTCCCGAAAGGTCAAACAGGATATACATTAACAAATGGACATAATCAAACCATTTCTGTTACAGTATCAACAAAAGGGAATAATATTGGAATAGGTTTTATGAAATATTCGACAAAAACAAATTATTCATATTATTCAGGAGTACTTAGTGGAACTTCCGTTACAAAGACAGAAGCTCTAAGTGGAGCTACTGCAAGTTATCAGCCGTACGTTGAAAACTATAATGCTACTGTACAATTAAGGATTAATTCTGGATATGCAAAAATGCAATAGTAGAGTAAAATAGAAACGAAGGAAATGATATTTTATTACATATCATTTCCTTCGTTTGGTAGTATTGAGGAGATGGGATATGATAGAAACAGCTATTATATATATAAAAAGAAATAAAATAAAATCTTTGATTATTATACTAATCATCGCGACAATAATCCTGGGTGAAATTATTGGTCTGCTATTAAGCAATGCCTCGGAAAAATCTGAGAGAGATGCATATTTATATAATGGGGCAGCCTTAGTAATTGAGGATGATAATGGAGGCTTTACAAAGAGTGATTATGATGAAATCAGAAAAGTAAAATATGTTACAGGACTTGGGGCGTGGAGAGAGCTGATTGCAGACCCGGTGGATACAGAGAATGTAAAGGAACATAAAGGAATAGATCCGGAGAATAAAGATGTAAGCAATCGGGCTGATAAAATGGTAATTGTTGCAAATATGGATGTGCAAAAATATAGCCTGTTTTCATGGGAAAAGAATGTATCTCTTATTGAAGGAGAATTTCCTACTTACAAAAATAAAGGAATTATTGTAGAACAGCGATATGCGAAAAAAAATAATCTTAAGGTAGGGGATGAAGTTAAATATACTATAGGAGATCAATCGGAAGCAACATCTTTACAAATATGCGGAATTTATAAAGTGGACAGTGACTTCGAAATATATGACTCAAATGAAGAGGGAACCTCGGTATACATACATAGTCCATATAATTCTATATATGTAGATTATGATTATATTGTAGAGTTACTAGGGTTAGAGTACACAGCGTCAACGGGAAGTGAAGTGTATATTGATAAGATAGAGCATATAGATGCGGTAAAAACCCAGTTAAAGAAAATGTATGGAGATAATGTGGAAATATATGATAATACTTCTAATTATCTCGATTCAGAATGTAAAATCGTAGGATTGATGGGAAAAACATCAAAAATAATTTGCTGGATGATAATTATAATGGGGGGAATTATTTTGTTAATCATTTTCTCGTTTTATACTATCCAATACCAAAAAGATACAGGCCTATTTATGGTACTTGGAAGATCAAGAAAATGGTGTATAGGTAGATTTGCATTTATAGGAATGATATATACAATTAGCGGTTTGCTTTTGGGTGTGCTATTATACTGTGTGCTTGGCAATTTCATATGTAGCATTATAAGTGGTATAGGTAAGAATGTCATAATTAATAGTACAGACAGAGCCATAGGTGGATATGATACACCTGGAATATTTCAAGGCTTTGAGGTACGTATAGAAATGAGTGCTTTTTTTACTTTGAAAAACATTATAATTCTATTAATAATTTCGTTGGTTAATTGGATTGAATTTATGGTACTGCCTGTTGTAACAACTGTTGAAGAAAATGCAAAGAAACTGTTAAATTCGAAGGGATAGTGGTAAATATGTTGGAAATGATTAATGTATCATATGCATATAAATCTAAGAAGGAGATTGTGCATGTGCTGGATAAAGTTACATACAGATTTGAAATAGGAGAAATGTATGGAATATTTGGCCCGTCAGGTTCAGGAAAGACAACGTGCTTATCGTTACTTGCCGGTTTAGAAAAACCGGATGAGGGGGAGATTTTGCTGGATGGAGAAAATATACAAAACATTGGTGGAAGAAAGCTGCGCCAAAATAGTATATCATTGGTTTTTCAGGATTATCAGTTATTTGATTATATGACTTCCCTTGAAAATGTAATGGTTGCAGCCCAGATAAGTTTACCTGATGTACCAAAAAAAGAATTGATTAAAATGTGTAGAGACAGCCTTGTAATGGTTGGACTTGATGATAGTCAGATAACCCGAAAGGTTACGGAATTGTCAGGTGGACAGCAGCAAAGAGTTGCAATAGCGAGGGCGTTGATAACAGATGCAAAATATATTCTGGCAGATGAGCCTACAGGAAATCTGGATAAAGAAAATCGAAGAAAAATTGTCGAATTGTTGCAGCAGATAGCTCATGAACAGGACAGATGTGTTATAGTAGTAACCCACTCGGATTATGTAAAGAAAAAATGTGATATTTGCTATGATATGGGAGATGACGATGAGGAATAAATGGTGGCAGGCATGCAAAGAATTATTAGGGAGACCGGGGCGGAATATACTAATTGCTATTTGCATATTTGTACTGACACTGTTTTGCGGAATTGCAACATTTCTAGATTCGGCAATAGAGAGTTTTTACAAATCTTTTGCAGATATGGCAGGATGTTGTGTTCTTGTTGAATTAGACGATTTTTCTACTTTAGATGATTGGAAAGATATTTTAGAATATGCAGATAATAATAAAAATATTGTAGGATATAATAATGCATTTACAAGTGACATTATATGTGAAGCAGTAGATTTTGAAAATGTGCCATATACAGAAAAACAAAGTGATTTTGAGGAAAATAAAATATATGTCAGTGGAAACATAAATACTTCTTACAATGAATATTTCAGTAGTGGTATTTTTAAAATTTCAAAAGGAAAATATCCGATGTCAGGTGATAAAGGGGCAATGATATCAGATAAGCTTGCTTCTGAAAATAACCTGTCAATTGGTAGTAATATATCTATACAGTATGAAAATAATACAATAAGTATTAAGGTGATTGGAATTTATACTGTAATAAATACGCCAAAGACACAGGTAAGCGATGGCTACTATAAAGAAGTAGCTAACAGTATAGTATTTACTGATTATAATTCATATGTAGAATTAAACAATGAAGCAAGCTGTTATGGGATAAATTTTTTCAGCACAGATTATAAAAGTACATCACTTTTATATGCTGATATGAGTAAAATGTTTCAAAATGTTCCGAATTCGGCAGTTGTCAATCAGGTTTTGAATGAGGAACTGCAAATGACAGATGTAATATCAATGTTAAAAAGTATGACAAGTGTGACGTTGAGCGTTATGTATATTGTATGTGTTGTGGTTATGTCGTTATTGACTGTTTTATGGCTTAAAGGACACTCAAAAATGATTGCAATATACAATACACTTGGACAGAGAAAATTTAGGACAATTCAAATTCTGTTATATGAGATTTTGATGATAACTGTTCCGGCGCTTGTGGGTGCAGGAATATTGACATTGGGGCTGCTTAATAGATTTTCTGTCAATATTTTTAAATACTTTGTTGAATTTTGTGAGATTTCGAATGTTCAAAAAAGGTTTTCACTTGATATATGGAACTTTGAAATGAATATCTGGCAATTTGTGTATAGAATCGGACTTTTGGAAATTAGCGTTATTTTAATAACTATGATTGGAAGCCGCATTTATGTTCATAAAAGTTTACGCAAATTACGGAGTAATTAGGAAATTTTATGTGTTAGAGTTTTTAATATAATATGGTGAGGGAGAGAATATGAAAAAACAAATGATAACTTTAGCAATGACAATGTTACTTGGAACTGCAAGTGCGTTTGGTGATGCAACATCGGTACAGGCAGCATCAATACAGGATGATATATCTTATTGTGAAATAACGCAGGAAGTATCAGAGGATGTACAAGATAGTGCAAGAGGAATTTTTAGTGTGAGCTATCAGGTAATAGTTGATAACACAGCTATTAAGGAAAAACCCAAAAGTTCATCAAAAACTATCGGAACAGCATATAAAGGTAAGCAATATAAAAAAGCAGGTGAGACAGAAAAATGGATTAAAATAAAGTACAGCGATAATTATGGATATATAATTAAATCAGCTTTAAAAAAGGTATAGGAGCATATAATGGACAAAATTCTTGTTGTTGAGGATGATAAAACAGTATACAGTGGAATAAAAAAGCTTCTCGAATTACAGCATTATAGTGTGGTAATTGCGCAAAACGGTATGGAAGCTTTAGAAAAAATAGATGAATCGTTCAGCCTTGTAATAATGGATATAATGATGCCGCAGTTGGACGGCATTGAAACTTGCAGGAGAATGCGTGAAAGACACAGCGTTCCGATATTGTTTTTGTCAGCAAAATCGGAAGAGCTGGATAAGCTGGAAGGGCTTGAAGTGGGCGGTGACGATTACATGACTAAGCCATTTTCAAACATGGAGCTTATTTCAAAGGTTAAAGCTCTTATCAGACGATATCGGGTATATGACAGCGGAAGTGCAAATCGCACAAACAAGGATGAATCTATAGAGACAGATGGACTTAAACTGTTTACGAATCGAAACAAGGTTGAGTTTAATGATAATGAGATAAAATTAACAGGAAAAGAATATGAGATACTAAAACTGCTGATGAAAAATACTGACCGGATATATACGATTGAGATGATATACGAGATGGTATGGGATGAGGCTTTTACATATAATGCAAAGAATACTGTTATGGTACACATTAAAAATCTTAGGAATAAGCTTATAAAAGTATGTGGCGATGCATGCATACACACAGAATGGGGAAGAGGATACCGTTTTGAGAGATGATTTAAAGAGGGTAAAGAAAAAGCTGTCTTTGACATTTGCAATTGCGATTATAGGGACATGTGCCGTTTTTGGACTATTATACTATCTGGGAATTGATTTGTTGAGCTATTATATTGAAGCTGGATCTTTTATGATATACTATGATGAAAAGCCATATATAGACGAGTTTCAACAATATGTATCTGATAATGATATAAGTACTACAGATGTCGAGCAATATGACGAATGGATGGCGGAGCATGATGTTGCGTTTTATAGTGTTCAGGAAATGGGGAAGGTAATATACAATAAATCAAATGTAGATAAGCTTATATCTCCGGCTAAAAATATGTATGATTACCGATTTACAGGAAGCTATGAGCTGCCTGTCCAGTTCTCCGATATTGAGGCGGAAGTATTTATATATACAGGATTTACGGAAAAATATTATATTGCTTTTATGATTTTTGATGTGGGATTTTCTCTTATGCTGGGAATTGTATTTGTGTATCTACGCATCAGAAAAATTATAGCGGGCTATCAAACAGAGCTTGAAGCATCACAGGAACAGGAGAAAAAAGCGCGACAGGAAAAGGATGAACTGATGCGTAATATGGCGCATGACCTGCGTACGCCATTGACTGGTGTTATGACATATGTTGATGTAATGAAACTGGAGAACGAAGCATATGCCGAGAATATGAAAAATCTTAATTTTATAAGTGAAAAGGTATTGGATATCAGGACTCAGGTAGACAATCTGCTGGATTTTTCAATTGCCGGTTCACAAAGACCTATTGAATTGGATGCATCAATGGATGTTGAGTATATATTTGGAGATTACCTCTCAGATGTGTGTGCTCAGCTTATGAAAAGCAATTATGAGGTTGATGCAGAAGGAATAAGCTTTAAGCAGGTAAAGGTTGCTGTTAATATGGCATTTTTGACCAGAATATTTTCCAATCTGACGGATAATATATATAAATATGCGGACAATAAAAAGCCTGTTGTTATGAAAACAGCTTTTACGAAAAAAATTTTTAGCGTTGAAATTGGCAATGGCGTATGTGACAATAAAACGCTTCTTAAAAGTGCCGGGATAGGGCTTAAGAGCGTGGATGCGATGATGCAGCGCATGAATGGAAGCATGAGCTTTAAACGAGAACGTGGGAGGTTTTGGGTGAAACTGGAGTTTCCGATTGTGAAATGACTGGATAAAACGCGGGTAATCAATGAAACTTAAAATAGATTCAAGTTTAGTAAGAGGTTTAATTTCATAAAATAACCATAAAGTAATTAATGATTGCTGACGATACATATTTTGTAGCTTATCTACTTCCGATGTGGATATTTTTGCACTGGATAGTTACAAATTTTCTTATTTAGGAGAGGAAATATGCTATATATAAAAAAGTATTCGGGGTTTATTATTTCTATTGTTATTGGACTGCTCCTTTATGAAGAAGCAAATTACGCATATACATATAGAGCTGCAACTGCTTATTCTGATCATATGGTATACAGACTGATACTTAGTATGGGCTCCGGAAGCAGTGGCTGGAATGGAATCCTCTTTCCGATACTGGCGGCACTTCCTATGGGAATATCATATGTCAGAGAATATAGAAGCGGATATTTGAAGCTGCGCCTGCAAAAAACGTCAAGAAAAAGGTATGTTGCTGTAACATTAATACAAAACGCAATACTTGGCGGCTTGGGTTTGCTTATTCCGTATGCTGTATATTGTCTGCATTTATATTTTCAGTATGGAACTAAGGCTTACTTGAATATAAAAGAGGGAGAGACAGTTATTATGTTCCATCCAGAGTTGGCAGCCTCGAATACTATAGCATATGTTTGTTTACTTGGTACGTTTGTTTTATTGGCAGGAGTTACATTTGCTACATTTGCAATCGGCATATCGGCATGGATTAAAAACACTTTTCTGACGCTGATACTGCCATTTATTCTTTGCATAGCCATGGCAATATTGATACCGGATAACAGATTTGATCTGCTTTTAATATTTACGCCTAATGGATATGCATGGGCATCTGTTCCGATAATATTAATTATGTCAGGTATATTGATTTTAACAGGCATCATTTTGTTTGCGGTAGGAGTAAAAAATAATGAAAAGTAGATGGTTTCATTTATTAATAACTATATTCATTATTTTTAGCTATATGCAATTTGAATATGTTCGTTATTGTATGGAATGTGATGCCGGATATCAGGAGTATTCATATGTCAATGCAGTTATAAATATCGTTGGAGACAGATATTTAATATTGCTTGTCAGCGGGATTTTAATTGTATGGAGCATTGCCGGATTATTGGCGGTTACACGGAATAATTTTTATCTTAAATTGCGGATTGGAAGTGAACCTGGGGCAAATGTCATTGAAGTAGTGTATGCATTCAAATATGCAGTTATCATTGCAGTTATCCAGTGGGTGGTAATTAATATGATTGCTGTTGTAAATAGTTTTTATAATGTTCAGTCGCAGATGCTTCATGTGACAAAAGTGTATCAGCTATTTGGCAACTTATTGTTATTTTACTGGCTGCTGGGTTGTGTTACCATTTTATTTAACAAATTGATAAATACAGGATGGGCAGCTAATATCTGCAGTATTGTATGCCTGCTTATAAATATTGTTATCAGCAATAGGATAAGCTTTAAAGATTCTTTTATTGGAAGAAAATCATGGATTGCCCATTTGATGGTTACAGATGTAAAAACATATAGCTTTTATATTGTTTATTGGTCTGTGAGTATTGCGTTTGTTATAATGGTTATATTTTATAGAGCCGTTATACTCAACTTTTTTAAAAGACTGATTGCAATATGTGTTAAGTCATATTATGGTCTTACGTTTATGGCAGCAGTTGTTATATGGAGCATATACGGATTTGTTTCAAAACAATATATGTCAGGCATTACAGACTATTTTGCCGGATTTAAAAAGCTTGATATTTTTTTACTGTTATATTTGTTTTATCAAATGCCAATCTGGATTTTATTGTATTATTTTTTGACAAAGAACTTTTCGTTTTACTATATTCAGTTTGCCTTGAGAAAAGGAAATACAATTAGCTGGATGAAGCATCTGGCGATAATATTTCTGGTATGTACTTATCTGTATTACGGAGTGGGAATGATGGTAATAGCATTTATTTCGGGAACGGTAATAAATGTAAATTTGATAATGGAAATGAGTAATATGATTTTACAGACAATAGCCTTGTTACTGCTGGTATTTCTATGCTGGTTGCATGAAGCCGGAGATAAACATATGGGATTTATAATAATTACTATATGCCATATTGTGGCAGGAACATTATTTTCGTGGCTGCCGCTTACACAGGGGCTGTATATTTCGCATATGACAACTCAGCTTGAGTGTATGGTATTTCAAATGGCAGAGTGTCTGGTCATAGGATTGGGTGTTGTTGTAATGTTAAAAAATAAACAAGAGGATATAATTTTACGTAAGTGGAAGGCAGAAAATATATGAATATAGAGCTTGATAATGTATCAAAGAATTTTAAAAATCAGACAGTGTTGGAAAATGTAAATTTAAAATTGGAATCCGGGAAAATATATGGTCTCGTTGGAAGAAATGGCAGTGGAAAAAGTGTTTTATTGAAGATAATGACTGGGTTAATGGAGCCGTCGGATGGAATAATAAAATACGGAGGCATCCCTCTGAAAAAAGGACAGTATGCAAAGGATGTTGGAATAGTGCTGGACTGCATAGGCTTCATGCCGGAGTATACTGCAAAGGAAAATCTACTTTTACTGGCAAAAATTAATAAGAAAACAGGGGAAGAAAGAATCAATGAAATTCTCAAACAGGTGGGCCTTGAGCCGGATTCCAAAAAGGTTTATCGTAAGTTCTCTTTAGGTATGAAGCAGAAGCTGGCGATAGCTCAGGCTTTTATGGAAGAACCTAAGGTATTGCTCCTGGATGAGCCGATGAACGCACTGGATGAGCAGTCTGTTCAGGATATGAGAATAATGTTTAGGGAATATGTGAATAAAAAACCTGCTATTATGGTTATAACAAGTCATCACAAGGAAGACATAGAAATTTTGTGCGATCAGGTTTATAGTATAAAAAATGGGTATGTGAATGATGCCAAGGAGAATGGTTAGAAAATTTATGTTATTAGAAGAACTAAGTGAATATTTTTTCATGAAAACCTCCATACTGATAAAAAAGGTATGGAGGTTTTTCTATGAGCAGAAATATTGAGAATCATGATTCGGTGCTCTTGCTTCAGGATTGCATAGCGGGCTGTAAGATGGCACTTGAGAGCATGGACGATATAAGAGAACACACAGATGACAAGCAGCTTCGTGAGCTGATAGACAAGTACTATGATGAGCACACCGGGCTGTCAGTGGATTGCAGGGATATGCTTGACAAAGCAGGTGCAGATATTAAGGAACCGGGTGTGTTTGCAAAGATGGCTGCGAAGCTGCAGACTGCAATGAAGATGGCAGTGAATGATGATCAGTCCCAGGCAGCAAAGCTACTGACGGAGGGCTGTAATATGGGCATAGAGACAATCAGCGGCAGTCTCAATGAATATCGTGATGCTGATTCAAAGAGTGTGGCAATTGCAGAGAGGCTCAGGACGCTTGAGGAAAAAATGGTGGGAGATCTGCAGCCACTATTATAAAAAATATAAAATAACGGCTGTTGTACTGATTTGGTACAACAGCCGTTTATGCGTAGCTGTCAAGCATCATGCCTGAATAAATTGACGAAATATATGGTGTGTTGAAATTGTGCCCCGGATTTTTGTAAGCAACAACAACCTTCTGCACATAGTTCATAGGGTTGACTGTCACAGAGTTTGCTTTGTCACCTATTGCATCCTTTAGTGCTGTAAGAGTGTTGAAGGTGTCATCAGCTCTGTCCGGACTAAGCGCACCGGCGAGGATATTGCGGTCAATGGTGAGCTTGCCGTCATCGTCTGTCATGAGACCGATGTAGGAAAGCTTTGACTGTGAGCCCTTTGTGATGGAGCTTATATCACGAAGCAGCCTTGTGGCATCTGCAGAGTCGTTCATTGAATAATCATCTGCCACATCTATCATTTTATTGTATGCGTCAACCAGAGTCTGCACATTGTCGGCAACTGCATCGGAATTGGTCTTAAAACCGATGGCTGCGGCACCCGTATCAGTGGTCGGCTTTTTGAGCGTGAGCTCAAAGGCATTATTGATGGTAAAGGTGTTGGACAATGATGAGTGTGCGGTGCCATTCAGCGAAAAGTCAGAGTTGTGGGCAGGGGATGATACCTTATCAATACCCAGCTGCTTCATCATGCTTATGGAATCTGCGTTAGCTGACGGTGCCACACTAAAGAGAGAATCCTCAGTCTCGCTGAGACCTGTCTGCATTGATGTAAGCTGAAGCGCTGCCTTGCCTGAATCATCATGGACTATGTCTGCCTCAATGCCAAGACCGGATGCGTTTATGAGCCTCTTGAGCTTGTCCTGCACCTCGCCGTTGGTTTCACCGGTGCTCACTCCGAACTGGAACTCATAGGATGATGCATTGGTATTTATGTCAAAGGAATAGCTGCCCGGTATAAAGGACAGGGCCTTGCTGTCTAAGTAGCTGCCGGTATTGACCTGTGGTGCGGCGAGTTGTCTGACCTCTATGTCAAAGCCGTCTGCTCCTTTATTCTCTGAGCCGTCACCCACGTAGCGCACGCCTACAGCATCCTCATTAGATGACTCCGCAACCTTCTTCTGGAAAGAGTCAGAGGAGCCTGCGTATTTATCGGAAAGCGAATCCACGGCATTTAAGATGGCCTTAGAGCTTTCCTTTATATCGATAGCATATTTCTTGGCCTCGGACATATTGGAAATCTTGTACAGAGGGGACTCTTTATTTGTCTTTATTATTCTGTTGTATATCTTGCGCAGGTCGCTTTTCTTGTGCGAATCATAGCGCGATACCTCTTTATTGGCATAAGTGCTGGCATAGTAAGCGTAGGCACTGTCTATCTTTGCCATAAAGACCCCTCCTTTCATCCGTGAAAATCGTTTAATCCGTTAAATATTATATTGTATAGCTGCGATTACTAATGATTAACTGCAGCTATAATAAGCTATGTAAAATTTTTATTTATCAAATTCTACTTATACACATATATTATATCGTCATAATTGAGGATTTACAACAACAAAATACTTGAAAAATTCAGATAAATGTACTATATTTAGTTATGTATCTGTAAGATTTATAAAAATTAATTGCTGCCGGACTCACAAAAAGGTGCAGACAGCGGCACTGTTCAAAAGAATTTACAATAAATTTTAAAATAGCTATTGACGGTTACGGCTCAACTGTGATATAGTATACAGGCTTGGAAATAGGTCTTTTTTTTATGCCTTTTTTTAAGGGTACAAACAACAAAGAATTTAAACGGAGGTGGAAGTCGTGCGTACAAAGATTACATTAGCGTGCACAGAATGTCAGCGTCGTAATTACAACATGACAAAGGACAAAAAAACTCATCCGGACAGAATGGAAACCAAGAAGTATTGTAGATTCTGCAGAACTCATACAATGCACAAGGAAACAAAATAGTCTAGGAACTGAGTGAAGGAGTACATTATGGGACAGAATGAAAAAGTCGAAAAGGCTCCAAAGACAAGCTGGTTTTCAGGTCTGAAAGCTGAATTTCAGAAGATTATCTGGCCTGAGAAGCAATCGGTCATCAGACAGACCATTGCAGTGCTGGCGGTTTCAGTAGTTACCGGTCTTATTATTGCGCTTCTTGACTGGGGTATCCAGCAGGGCGTAGATTTCCTTATTGGTTTACATTTTTAAAACGGAGGCAAAGTGATTATGACAGAAGCGAACTGGTATGTAGTTCATACCTATTCAGGTTATGAAAACAAAGTCAAAGCTAATATTGACAAAACAATCGAAAACAGACATCTTGAGGACCAGATCCTTGAAGTACGTGTTCCATTGGAGGACGTCACAGAGGTGAAGAACGGTGTTCGTAAACAGGTTTCCAAGAAGATGTTTCCAGGCTATGTTCTTATTCATATGATTATGAATGACGATACATGGTACGTTGTACGAAATACCAGAGGCGTAACTGGATTTGTAGGTCCGGGAAGCAAACCGGTTCCTCTCACAGAAGCCGAGATGAGACCTTTGGGTATTAAGACGGAAAATGTGGTAGTTGATTTTGCTGAGGGTGACATGATAGTCGTTATCGGCGGTGTCTGGAAGGATACAGTCGGTGTTATCACAGCTATGAATTATCACAAGCAGACAGTTACAATTAATGTAGAGCTGTTCGGTCGCGAGACACCGGTAGAAGTAAGTTTCGCAGATGTTAAGAAAACAAATTAAGGAGGCAATTCCAAATGGCAAAGAAAGTAGAAGGATACATTAAATTGCAGATCCCTGCTGGAAAGGCAACTCCAGCTCCTCCAGTTGGACCTGCACTTGGACAGCACGGTGTAAACATCGTAGAGTTCACAAAGCAGTTTAATGCAAAGACAGCCGATCAGGGCGACTTAATTATCCCTGTAGTTATTACTGTATATGCAGACAGAAGTTTCAGTTTCATTACTAAGACTCCACCTGCTCCAGTATTAATCAAGAAAGCTTGCAAGATTCAGTCTGGTTCAGGCGAGCCAAACAAGAAGAAGGTTGCTAAGATCACAAAGGCACAGGTTCAGGAAATCGCTGAGCTTAAGATGCCTGACTTAAACGCAGCTTCACTTGAGTCTGCAATGAGCATGATCGCTGGTACAGCAAGATCAATGGGTGTTGAGGTGACCGAATAACACTTAGCGAAGTCAAGCGTATAACGCGCAGGCTGAGGTTAGTGTGAGGTCGTTCTCTGAGATTAGTGAAAGCGAGCCCGCCTTTTGGGCGAAGCTTGAACTTAGCGAAGAGAACATACCCCTAAAATAGTTACAAATTTATGTAACCTAAATTAAATTAGAATAACAAAGAAACGTAAATGTGGGAGGGCCCTCTCCCGATATTACCACCAGGAGGTTATTTTTTCATGAAAAGAGGAAAGAAGTATCAAGACGCTGTTAAGGCATTTGATAAGAAAGAGCAGTACGATGTTGCTGACGCTATCTCTATCGTAAAGAAAAATGCTACAGCTAAATTTGACGAGACAATCGAGCTTCATCTTAGAACAGGCTGCGACGGACGTCACGCAGAGCAGCAGATCCGTGGTGCGGTTGTATTACCACACGGAACAGGAAAAACAGTTAAGGTTTTAGTTTTCGCTAAGGGAACTAAGGTTGACGAGGCACAGGCAGCAGGAGCTGACTTCGTTGGAGGCGAGGAGTTAATTCCAAAGATCCAGAACGAGGGATGGTTAGACTTCGACGTTGTAGTTGCTACACCTGATATGATGGGTGTTGTTGGTCGTTTAGGACGTGTCCTTGGACCAAAGGGCTTAATGCCAAACCCAAAGGCAGGAACAGTTACTATGGATGTAACAAAAGCTGTTAACGATATCAAAGCCGGTAAGATTGAGTACAGATTGGACAAGACAAACATTATCCATGTGCCAGTTGGAAAAGCATCTTTCACAGACGAGCAGTTAAACGACAACTTCCAGTCTCTTATGGGTGCAATTAATAAAGCAAAACCTGCTAGCTTAAAGGGTCAGTACATTAAGAGCGCAACTCTTACATCTACAATGGGACCTGGCGTTAAGTTAAACGTGGTTAAGATTACACAGTAAGATAGTTAAACAGTTACAGTAAAACAATTTACAAGACCTATCAAACGCCAAGCAAAAGTTTTGCGGAAAGTAATTGACATCCGTAATATAGTTTGATATAATTGCAATGCATATTGCCGAAGACAGTAGGTGCCGCAAGGCGTAAACGTAGAACCTACCGAGGGAATTTTCGAGATTTATCTTGAATTTTGACTTGTACCCTTCTGTCGACAGGCAGGAGGGTTTCTTTGATTAATAAATCAAATACCTCATGTCTTTTATGCGAAAATCTAAAAGGAGGTAAATGAATCGTGGCAAAGGTAGAACTTAAACAGCCAATCGTAGATGAGATTTCCGGTGTTATCAATGGTGCACAGTCAGTAGTAGTTGTTGATTACTTAGGACTCACAGTAGCAGAGGATACTCAGTTACGTAAACAGTTAAGAGAAGCCGGTGTAACTTACAAGGTATACAAGAATACTTTAGTAAACCGTGCAATCCAGGGAACAGAGTTCGAGGGATTAAAGGATGTCCTTGAAGGACCAAGCGCATTCGCTGTATCAGCAGAGGATGCAACAGCACCAGCAAGAATCTTAGCTAAGTTCGCTAAAACAGCTCCGGCTTTAGAGATTAAAGCAGGTGTAGTTGAGGGAACATTTTATGATGCTGAGGCTATGAAGGCAATCGCCGCTGTACCTAGCAGAGATGAGCTTCTTGGAAAATTACTTGGAAGCATTCAGTCACCTATCACAAATCTTGCTCGTGTACTCAATCAGATCGCAGAGCAGGGTGGCGCTGCAGATGTAGCCGTAGAGGCAGCACCAGCAGAGGAAGCTGCAGAGGAAGCTCCAGCAGCAGAATAATTCAAATATTATATTTGAACCTTATTATCATAATTAAATTTTTAAATGGAGGAAATTATAATGGCAAAGTTAACAACAGCAGAGTTTATTGATGCTATCAAAGAGTTAAGCGTTTTAGAGTTAAATGATTTAGTAAAAGCTTGTGAAGAAGAGTTCGGTGTTTCTGCAGCAGCAGGTGTTGTAGTTGCAGCAGCAGGAGCTGACGGAGCAGCAGCTGAGGAGAAGACAGAGTTCGACGTAGAGCTTACAGAGGTTGGACCAAACAAGGTTAAGGTTATCAAGGTTGTTCGTGAGATCACAGGTCTTGGACTTAAAGAGGCTAAGGACGCTGTTGATGGCGCACCAAAGGTTATCAAAGAGCAGCTTGACAAGGCTTCAGCAGAGGATGCTAAGGCTAAACTTGAGGCAGAGGGTGCTAAGGTTACTCTTAAATAGTCGGATAGGCTACGAGCGGAGTAAAAACATAAAAAAGAGCCAAGGGCAAATTTTATTTGCGCCTTGGCTCTTTTTTATGTTTTTATTGCGCGACAGTCGGAGCGCGTCCCGAAAATGCCTAAGCATTTTTGGAACCTCCGCTCGGAGCCTATCCGACGGCGAAATGATTGCGCGACAGCACAATCACTTTTGGGGATTTTGGGAAAAAATAAAAAAACACTTGCATTCGTGTCGGATTTGTTGTATAGTATACGTTGCACTATTGTGGTGCAGTGGCATTTTTATGCAATTTTTTAAATGATGCAAATTTGTCAATAGGTAAATTACACTAAAATGCATTCGCAAATATGTGCACAAGAGAAAAACCACAAGATATAGTAACTGGGGTGGTTTTTGAATCATTATCTAGATACTTGCTAGATTAAAATAAAAACGAGAGGTGAAACGTCAATGGAGAAAAACAGAATACGTCCGGTCACATCCGGAAAAAGCATGCGTATGAGTTACTCAAGACAAAAAGAGGTTCTGCAGATGCCAAATCTGATTGAGGTCCAGAAGGATTCTTATCAGTGGTTCTTAGACGAAGGTCTCAAGGAAGCTTTTGCGGATATCTCTCCAATCACAGATTACAGCGGAAAGCTTAGTCTTGATTTTGTAGATTTTACATTATGCGAAGATGATGTAAAGTATACAATTCCTGAGTGCAAGGAAAGAGATGCAACATACGCAGCTCCTTTAAAGGTTAAAGTCAGACTTCACAACAAAGAGACAGATGAGATTAATGAGCATGAAATTTTCATGGGTGATCTGCCTTTAATGACAGAGACCGGTACATTCGTAATCAACGGTGCAGAGCGAGTTATTGTCAGTCAGTTAGTTCGTTCTCCTGGTATTTATTACGGAATTGCTCATGATAAGCTCGGAAAGACCCTGTATTCTTGTACTGTTATTCCAAACCGTGGTGCATGGCTTGAGTATGAGACAGACTCTAACGACGTTTTTTATGTAAGAGTAGACAGAACACGTAAGGTACCTATCACAGTACTTTTACGTGCACTTGGAGTAGGTACAAACCAGGCTATTCTCGATATGTTCGGAGATGAGCCAAAGATCCAGGCATCATTCAGCAAGGACCCTGCAATCACAGAGCGTGAGCCACAGGGAAGCTATGAGGCTGGTTTATTAGAGTTATATAAGAAGATTCGTCCGGGCGAGCCACTTTCAGTTGAGAGTGCAGAGAGCCTTATCACAGCAATGTTCTTCGATCCTAGAAGATATGACCTTGCCAAGGTAGGACGTTATAAGTTTAATAAGAAGCTTGCTTTAAAGAACCGTATCAGTGGACAGGTTTTAGCTGAGGACGTAGTTGATCCTTCTACAGGTGAGGTTATCGCTGAGGCAGGTACTGTTGTTGACCGTGCGCTTGCCACACAGATCCAGAACGCTGCCGTTCCTGCTTTATGGATTCAGACAGAGACAAGAAATGTCAAGATTCTTTCTTCTATGATGGTCGACATCAGAAGCTGGATTCCTGAGCTTGAGGATCCTAAGTCTATCGGTGTTACTGAGCTTGTTTACTATCCGGTACTCGCTCAGATCCTCGAGGAGTATGATTCACTTGAGGACAGAATCGAGGCTATAAAGAGAGATATATCTGACCTTATTCCAAAGCATATTACTAAAGAGGATATCTTCGCAACTATCAACTACAATATGCACTTAGAGTGGGGCGCAGGAACAGATGACGATATCGATCATCTTGGAAACAGACGTATCCGTGCGGTTGGAGAGCTGTTACAGAACCAGTACCGTATCGGTCTCTCAAGACTGGAGCGTGTTGTTCGTGAAAGAATGACTACACAGGACTTAGAGGGAATTTCACCTCAGTCACTTATCAATATAAAGCCTGTAACTGCCGCTGTTAAAGAATTCTTCGGTTCTTCACAGCTTTCACAGTTCATGGATCAGAACAACCCTCTTGGAGAGCTTACTCACAAGAGACGTTTATCAGCACTTGGACCTGGTGGTCTTTCAAGAGACCGTGCCGGATTCGAGGTTCGAGATGTACATTACACTCACTACGGCCGTATGTGTCCTGTAGAGACTCCTGAGGGACCAAACATCGGTCTTATCAACTCACTTGCATGCTATGCGAGAATCAATGAGTATGGCTTCGTAGAGGCTCCATACCGTAAGATTGACAAGACTGATCCTAAGAACCCGGTAGTCACAGAAGAGGTTGTATACATGACAGCCGACGAGGAGGACAACTACCACGTAGCACAGGCTAATGAGAAGCTTGATGCCGAAGGACATTTCGTACGTAACTCAGTTTCAGGTCGTTACAGAGAGGAAACTCAGGAGTACGATAAGTCAGCATTTGATTATATGGATGTGTCGCCAAAGATGGTATTCTCAGTAGCTACAGCGCTAATTCCATTCTTGCAGAACGATGACCCTACACGTGCCCTCATGGGATCAAACATGCAGCGTCAGGCCGTTCCGCTTCTGACCACAGAGGCTCCTGTAGTTGGTACAGGTATTGAGACAAAGGCCGCAGTTGACTCAGGTGTCTGCGTAGTTGCAAAGGCAGACGGAGAGGTATTATCTTCAGAGTCAAACCGCATTATCATAAAAGAGACTGACGGAAACAAGAGAGAGTATATCCTTACAAAGTTCTCTCGTTCTAACCAGTCGAACTGCTACAACCAGAGACCTATCGTATTTAAGGGAGACAAGGTTAAGGCAGGCGATGTTATCGCAGACGGTCCTTCAACAAGTCAGGGAGAGCTTGCTCTTGGAAAGAACCCGCTTATCGGATTCATGACATGGGAAGGATACAACTACGAGGATGCCGTTCTTCTTTCAGAGCGTCTCGTAGAGTATGATGTGTATACATCAGTTCATATCGAGGAATATGAGGTAGAGTCACGTGATACAAAGCTCGGACCTGAGGAGATTACACGTGATGTCCCTGGTGTCGGTGACGACGCACTCAAGGACCTTGATGAGAGAGGTATCATCCGTGTAGGTGCAGAGGTTCGTGCCGGTGATATCCTTGTAGGAAAGGTTACACCAAAGGGTGAGACAGAGCTTACAGCAGAGGAGAGACTTCTTCGTGCCATCTTTGGTGAGAAGGCAAGAGAGGTTCGTGATACATCACTTAAGGTACCTCATGGTGCTTACGGTATCATTGTTGATGCCAAGGTATTTACAAGAGAGAACGGCGATGAGCTTTCTCCGGGAGTAAACCAGTCAGTACGTATCTACATTGCACAGAAGAGAAAGATTTCTGTCGGTGATAAGATGGCCGGACGTCACGGTAACAAGGGTGTCGTTTCCCGTGTGCTTCCTGTTGAGGATATGCCATTCCTTCCAAACGGACGTCCACTGGATATCGTACTTAACCCACTCGGTGTTCCTTCACGAATGAACATCGGTCAGGTCCTTGAGATTCACCTGAGTCTCGCTGCAAAGGCACTTGGCTTTAATATCTCAACTCCTGTATTTGACGGAGCAAACGAGGTAGATATCGAGGATACACTTGAGCTTGCAAATGATTACGTAAATCTTCCGTTCGATAAGGAAGAACTTGAGAAGGATTTACAGGCTGAGCATCCATACTGGAGCGCAGATGCTGAAATCTTCTATGATAAATATGTTGATACACTCCGTGAGGACGTTATGGAATACCTTTCAACAAACAGAGCTCACAGAAGCTTATGGAAGGGCGTTCCGATTTCCAAGGATGGAAAGGTACAGCTTCGTGATGGTAGAACAGGTGAGTGCTTCGATGGAAAGACAACTATCGGACACATGCATTACCTTAAGCTGCATCACCTTGTTGATGATAAGATCCATGCACGTTCAACAGGTCCTTACTCATTAGTAACACAGCAGCCACTCGGTGGTAAGGCACAGTTCGGTGGACAGCGTTTCGGAGAGATGGAGGTTTGGGCTCTTGAGGCATATGGTGCTGCATATACACTTCAGGAGATCCTTACAATGAAGTCCGATGATGTTGTTGGCCGTGTCAAGACCTACGAGGCTATCATCAAGGGTGAGAATATCCCTGAGCCTGGTATTCCAGAGTCATTCAAGGTACTTCTCAAAGAGCTTCAGGCACTTGGTCTGGATGTCAAGGTACTTGATGAGAACAGAGAAGAGGTTGAGCTTATCGAGACAAGTGAGTACGGTAATACAGATATCAACTCAATTATCGGAAACGATAAGGACTATGCATTCGAGGACAGTGAGTCATTCGCAGAGCATGGTTTCTCAAAGAAAGAATTTGATGACAACGAAGAGCTTGTTGACATAGAAGAGGAAGAGTCTCCTGAGACAGCGGATGACGATATTTTTGCTGATGAAGTTCTTGATGACGAAGAATAATTAGAAGGGAGTGCCAAAATGCCAGAAACAAATAATATAGAAAATAATCAGGCAATGCAGTTTGATGCGATTCAGATTGGATTAGCATCTCCTGAAAAGATCAGAGAGTGGTCACATGGCGAGGTTAAAAAGCCTGAGACTATTAACTATAGAACATTAAAGCCTGAAAAAGACGGTCTTTTCTGCGAGAAGATTTTCGGACCAACGAAGGACTGGGAGTGTCATTGTGGTAAATACAAGAAGATACGTTATAAGGGTGTTGTCTGCGACCGATGTGGCGTAGAAATCACAAAGTCAAGCGTTCGTAGAGAGCGTATGGGACACATCGAGCTTGCTGCTCCTGTATCTCATATCTGGTATTTCAAGGGTATCCCATCACGTATGGGACTCATCCTTGACTTATCTCCACGTGTACTTGAGAGAGTACTGTACTTTGCTTCATATATTGTGCTTGACCCGGGCGAGACAAAGCTTGCATACAAGCAGATTCTCAACGAGTCAGAGTACCAGGAGGCATGCGATACTTATGGCCGCTCAGCATTCCGTGTAGGAATGGGTGCTGAGTCTATCCATGAGCTTTTAGCAGCAATCGATCTCGAGAAGGATTCGGCAGAGCTTAAGGCAGAGCTTGAGAATGCTACAGGCCAGAAGCGTGCACGTATCATCAAGAGACTTGAGGTTGTAGAGGCTTTCCGTGAGTCAGGCAACAAGCCTGAGTGGATGATTATGACAGTTATTCCTGTTATTCCACCGGATCTTCGTCCAATGGTTCAGCTCGATGGAGGACGTTTCGCAACAAGTGATCTTAACGACCTTTACAGACGAATCATCAACCGTAACAACCGTCTTAGAAGACTCCTTGATCTTGGAGCACCGGATATCATCGTTCGTAATGAGAAACGTATGCTTCAGGAGGCTGTCGATGCTCTTATCGACAACGGTCGTCGTGGACGTCCTGTTACAGGTCCTGGAAACAGAGCGCTTAAGTCTCTGTCAGACATGCTCAAGGGAAAGGGAGGACGTTTCCGTCAGAACCTTCTCGGAAAGCGAGTTGACTACTCAGGCCGTTCGGTTATCTGCGTAGAGCCAAAGCTTAAGATTTATCAGTGTGGTCTTCCAAAGGAGATGGCTATCGAGCTTTTCAAGCCATTCGTTATGAAGGAGCTTGCTGCTAACGGAACCGCACACAACATAAAGAGTGCAAAGAAGATGGTTGAGAGACTTCAGCCGGAGGTATGGGATGTCCTTGAGGACGTCATCAAAGAGCATCCGGTTATGCTTAACCGAGCTCCTACACTCCACAGACTTGGAATCCAGGCCTTCGAGCCGATTCTTGTAGAGGGTAAGGCTATCAAGCTTCATCCACTCGTATGTACAGCGTTCAACGCCGACTTCGATGGAGACCAGATGGCTGTACATCTTCCACTGACTGCTGAGGCACAGGCTGAGTGCAGATTCATGCTTCTGTCACCTAACAACCTGCTTAAGCCTTCCGATGGTGGACTTGTAGCCGTTCCTTCACAGGATATGATCCTTGGAGTTTACTACCTCACAATGAGAAAGCTCGCTGATTACAAGGATGATCCAAAGATGGTTGCACAGGTGTCATCAGACACTGTATACAATGATATTGATGAGCTTAGAAAGCTCACAACTCCTGATGAAAATACAGGAAAGGCTGAGCTTGGCTTATATGACCTCATCTGGTTTGAGGATGTCACAGACGGAAACCGTCGTGTGCTTTGCAGACCGATAGATCTTCTCGGCCGTTACTATGGAAGTGTTAATCTTGCAATGCTCGCTTATGAGAACAAGGAGATTACTCTTCACCAGAATATATTTGTACACCGTACAGTAAAGCTTGCTGACGGCACAGAGGTTTCAGGTTTTACAGAGACAACAGTAGGACTTTTGATATTCAATGAGAACATTCCACAGGATCTTGGTTTTATAGACAGATCAAAGGCTGAGAATGCACTCAAGTTTGAGGTTGAGTTCCACGTTGGTAAGAAACAGATCAAGCAGATTCTTGAGAAGGTTATCAACACACACGGAGCTACAACAACAGCAGAGGTTCTTGACAATGTCAAGGCTATGGGATACAAGTATTCAACCCAGGCTGCCATGACAGTTTCAATTTCAGATATGACAGTGCCACCACAGAAGCCACAGATGATCGCTGATGCACAGGACACTGTAGATAAGATTACAAGACAGTACAAGCGTGGACTTATCACTGATGAGGAGCGTTACAAAGAGGTTATCGAGACATGGAAGGATACAGATGATGCCCTTACAAAGGCACTTCTTACAGGTCTTGATAAGTACAACAACATCTTCATGATGGCAGATTCCGGAGCCCGTGGATCTGATAAGCAGATCAAACAGCTTGCAGGTATGCGAGGACTCATGGCTGATACAACAGGTCGTACAATCGAGCTTCCTATCAAGTCATGCTTCCGTGAGGGTCTTGATGTACTCGAGTACTTCATGTCAGCACATGGAGCTCGTAAGGGACTTTCAGATACAGCGCTTCGTACAGCCGATTCAGGATACCTTACAAGACGTCTTGTAGATGTTTCACAGCATATGATCGTTCGTGAGTCAGACTGCTGTGCAGGCACAGGACGTGAGATTCCGGGAATGGTTGTAAAGGCATTCATGGAGGGTCGAGAGGAAATCGAGAGCCTTCAGGAGAGAATTACAGGTCGTTTCTCTTGCAACACAATCTGCGATAAGGATGGCAATGTAATCGTTAAGGCCAACCATATGATTACACCAAAGCGTGCAGCAAAGGTTATGGCAGAGGGTGTTGATGAGAACGGTAATCCAATCACACAGGTTAAGATCCGTACAGTGCTTACCTGCCGTTCACACATGGGAGTATGTGCTAAGTGTTACGGTTCAAACCTTGCAACAGGTCAGGCAGTACAGGTTGGTGAAGCAATCGGTATCATCGCAGCACAGTCAATCGGTGAGCCTGGTACACAGCTTACCATGAGAACCTTCCATACAGGTGGTGTTGCCGGTGGAGATATCACACAGGGTCTTCCTCGAGTAGAGGAGATTTTCGAGGCACGTAAGCCTAAGGGACTTGCTATTATCACAGAGTTCGGCGGAATTGCCACAATCAAGGATACAAAGAAGAAGCGCGAGGTTATCGTTACAAACAACGAGACAGGCGAGACAAAGGCTTACCTTATTCCTTACGGCTCACGTATCAAGGTTGTAGACGGACAGGAGCTTGAGGCCGGCGACGAGCTTACAGAGGGTTCTGTAAATCCACACGATATCCTCAAAATTAAGGGCGTTCGTGCGGTTCAGGATTACATGCTCCGCGAGGTACAGCGTGTTTACCGTTTACAGGGTGTTGAAATCAACGACAAGCATGTCGAGGTTATAGTTCGTCAGTGCTTACAGAAGATTCGCGTAGAGGAGCCGGGAGATTCAGATTTACTTCCGGGCAGCATGGTTGATGCCCTTGACTTCTTAGAGCTCAACGAGAAGCTTGAGGAAGAGGGCAAGGAGCTTGCAGTTGGCTCACAGGTATTACTTGGAATCACAAAGGCATCTCTTGCAACCAACTCATTCCTGTCAGCAGCTTCATTCCAGGAGACCACAAAGGTTCTTACTGAGGCAGCAATTAAGGGCAAGGTTGATCCACTTATCGGTATGAAGGAGAACGTAATCATCGGTAAGCTCATCCCGGCAGGAACAGGTATGAAGATTTATCGTAATATCAAGCTTGACAGCGATGTAAACGATGACGATACACTTGATTTCGATGATGATGATTTTGCGGATTTCGCAGAGGAAGAGGCAGTCGGAGTCAATGATACAGAAGCTGAATCAGTTGATGAAGAATAATTACTGATGTTTGTACTTAAGCTATAGAAGCTTTTACAAACCAAAATAAAGAAGTCCGGGAAACCGGACTTCTTTCTTGTATTATATTGAAAACGTAAAGTATTATATTGAAAGCTGACTTGAAAAAGTAAATTCCAGTGCAAAAGTAAATTCCATCGTGATTTAAATTTTGCTGGTTTAACAAGAAATTTTTGGACTA
>ERZ1035048.125-NODE-125-length-25196-cov-57.729525_pt1 | contig 25196 bp, 18 predicted proteins | sample MGYA00520587_ERZ1035048 | MGnify/ENA primary metagenome ERZ1035048 (study PRJEB33766, sample SAMN09781693) | gut metagenome | biome: gut microbiome | host: Homo sapiens | place: Madagascar | study: EMG produced TPA metagenomics assembly of the PRJNA485056 data... | reverse complement strand
CCCAACTGCTTGCGAACCATGCTCAAAACGGTCTTGTTGATAATTCTATATTCCAGCTCCAATGTCAGAGGAGGGCGCTTGCAGTTGGCAAGATATTCTATATTCCGCTTCTTTCCTACTGCCAAGGCATGGTAAAAGAGTTTCTTCTGGAGAGGACTGGCATCATCCATCTTAGCCTTTACGGCAATATAAACCTTCTCCCAGAAACGAGGCACACTACACATACAGGTAGGATGCACCTCTCTCATACTCTCCTGAATTTCATGAGGATAAGTATTGATGATGAGTTCGGCACCTTCGCTCAAGCAGAGGTAAGACCAGGCACGTTCAAAGATATGGGTAAATGGAAGGAAGTCGATCACACGGTCCTTGTCGGTAACAGGCACGCACTCGTTGTTTGCCTTCAATCCTGCATAATACTGACCATAAGTCAGCATCACACCCTTACTGTCGCCCGTTGTACCACTGGTATAGAGGATATCAGCCAAGTCATCCATACTAGCTTGCTTGTAGAGTTCCTCCACTTCTGTCTGACGAGGAAGATTCTCACCCAACTTCAGGAAGTCCTTGAAATAGAGGGCAGCAGGGTCGTGTGTACTGATGCGCACGCTTGAATCGAAGATGATGATACGCTCCAGAGAAGGACAGAGGGCAAAGATACGGTGAGCCTTGTCATACTGCTCCTGTTCGCCTACAAAGAGAAAGCGAATCTGCGCATCATTAATCATATATTGAATCTGCTGCTCGCTGCTGTTGGCATAGAATGGCACAGCAGTAACTCTGATACCGTACGCACCGAAGTCGGTGTACAGATAATGCACACAGTTCTGCGAGAAGACAGCAATTTTGTCAAGAGGTTTAGCCCCAAGATTCAGGAGGGCATTGCTCACTTGTTTCACTCTTAAGGAAAAGAGGTTGAATGAAACCGATTGCCACTGGTCGCTGCCAAACTTTCTGAAAGTTAAAGCAGTTTTCTCTCCCCATTTCTTGGCGAGATCATGTACCAGTACCGAAAGATGACTATTAATCTGCATAAGCTTATATTTATATTCTGATGCAAAGATAATAGAATTTGTTAAGAACACAAAATAAAAAGATACTTTTTCCACTTTATCTGCTCTTTTTTTCGTATCTTTGTCCCCAAAACAATAAAAAGAGAGATTATGATGACACAAGAAGAATATGTAAGCGATGCCGTGGATTTGCTGAAAAAGCTCATCGCCACCCCATCTGTAAGCAGAAACGAGAAGGAGGCTGCCGACATCATGGAGCAGACCATCCGCAAATATGGTTTCGAACCTCAGCGTGAGGCGAACAACATCTGGATTATCGACCCTCATTACGATGAGAGCCGACCTACCCTGCTGCTCAACGCTCACATCGATACCGTGAAGCCTGTGGCTTCATGGACACGCAACCCGTTTTCACCGGATGTTGAAGAGGGTGTACTTTACGGCTTGGGCAGCAACGATTGCGGCGGCGGACTCTGTTCGCTCCTCCAGATATTCAGAATGCTGACCGCAAAGCCTCAGCAGTATAATCTTATCTATCTGGCATCCGCCGAAGAAGAGGTGTCGGGAAAGGATGGCATTACCCGTGCCCTGCCTTTGCTTCCGCATATCGACCTTGCCATCGTAGGTGAACCTACCGGCATGAACCCGGCTGTTGCCGAAAAGGGACTGATGGTGCTGGATGTGATTGCTCACGGGAAGAGCGGTCATGCTGCCCGCAACGAAGGAGTAAACGCTATCTACGAGGCATTGGATGATATGCGATGGATTCGTGACTATAAGTTTGAGAAGGTAAGCGAGTTCCTGGGACCTACCAAGATGACGCTTACCGTAGTGAATGCCGGAACCCAGCACAATGTGATTCCGGATAAGTGTACGATGCTTGTGGATATCCGCACCAACGAGTTTTACGACAACGAGGAGGTTTACGAGTTTATCTGCCAGCACCTGAAGAGCGAGGTGAAGGCCCACAGTTTCCGCCTGAAGTCATCCCGCATCGACCCGTCACATCCTCTTATCAGGAAATGTGTAGCCATGGGCATGAAGCCATTCGGCAGTCCTACCCTCAGCGACCAGGCTCTGATGCACTTCCCTTCGTTCAAACTGGGTCCTGGCGAGTCTTCCCGCTCCCATTCAGCCGATGAATTTATCAAAATAAGCGAGATAGCTGATGCTATCGCCAAATACAAAGAGCTCTTAGATGGCGCTGCCATCTAAGAGCTCTGCTCAATTCATCTATATTATATATATATTACCTGCAGAATTACTTCACTACCTTTTCTGCAGAAGCATTTGCACCATTGATAGGAGTTCCGGCAGTACCATCGTTGATAAAGAACTTAGCCTTGAGATATGCCGTAGGAATCTGAACCTTATACCAACCAGTCTTACCATTATGAGAAGCAGATGCATCGAAAGTCATCTTGACTCCTGGCCATGCAGCAGAAGAGTTTGTGCCATTATAGAAGTAGCAATAAACATTCTCCCAGTTGGAAGCGTTATCGAAGTAAACATACTCTGGATCAACGATCTCATCTTCATGTACCTTGGTCACAGTATTGCTGTATGTTCCGTCAACATAGTAGCCGTGGTTGACAAACTCCACGTCAGCAGTTATCTTATTTCCATTACCATCCAAGAAAATGATTTGAGTAGGAGCACTTGTCTCGGTACCATCATAAGTCCACTTGAAGACATTCTTTCCAGAAACGCTCTTACCTACAAGAGGCAACTTTTTATTGATAGCATCATTCCATTTACCAGCATGCTCAATTACAGGACTAACCTTGTCATTCCATACATATACGGCTGCTGCCGCCTTAGATGTCTCCAAGAAACAGGAGATTTCATCAGCCTTGCCCAATTCAGGAACATAAGCCTTCACTTTCTTGTAAGTTACCGAACCACTTTCGGTCTTGCCATCCTTGTCGGTTGCACCCCAAGTGATAGTAACATTCTTACCATAGGCAACATCAGCACCTACAGTAAACTGCTTGGCAGCAGTAAAAGTCTGCTTAGCACCATCATTCACCTGAATCCAGGCAGAAACAGCATTCAAAGGAGTAGCAGTCACAGTGAGAGACTCATCAGAGAAGGCTGTACCATCAGCTGGATTGAAAACAACCTCAGGAGTCAGCACGATAGGACCAGCATTATAGATGACAGCAATACCTGACTCGCCAACATGACCAGAGATTGTAGAAGCATTGACGGTGAAAGCACCACCGCCTACCATATCCTTATAAGTACCAGACTTGAGCCACTTGCCGTCGCCAGCACCATTGGCTACAGTCACGTCACGGTCAGAACCACTTCCCAATACGATAATAGCGCCACTCTTACGAACCTGAGCACAAACGCCATTACCTTTTACATAATAGTTTGGCTCGCCAGCACAAACGTTGTGCATGTGGTTTACCTGAGCTACTTCAGCATCTTTGAAGTGAACGCTTCCCTTATCACCAAATCTGATATCATTCTTTGCCTTCTGAGCAGGACGGGAGAAATAAAGAGCGGTAGCACCATTATTACCTGCTACGACTGCATACGCACGGTCGATAACATTCTGGCTTTTATTCTTTGACTCACCACCATCGTTGGCATAAGTATCATGGCTTTCACCCCAATAAACCAACTTTTCTGTCTTTGCTTTTCTCTGATTGAAATTACCAACAGATTCATTGATAGAACCACCGGCAAAAGAATTGGCAAAACCGTTACCATAACCATTATCGGTAATGCTCATGTAGGTCTGATACTCAGGGAAAAGGACATTATCATTACCACCAGTACTGTCAAGGATCTCACCATAGTTGTACATCTCCTGATCCACCACATTCTGCATAAAAGAGTCACCCTCAGAAGGCAAAGCAATGTGCTTGATAGCATCCCAACGGATACCATCCACGCCACAGGCCTTCAAATCCTGGATGTATTGTTTGATGATGGCTTGCACAGTAGGATTGTTGGTATCGAGGTCCCACATTCCAATCATACCAAATGTAACCTGATGGCGGTCATTCCAGTTACCCACACCAAATCGTTCATGATAAAGGCTCTCATCCTTCAAGCGTTCAGCCACGTTAGGATGGTCGGTATGGTTGGCAACAACATCCACAATCACCTTGACACCATACTCATGAGCCTTAGCACAGAGAGCCTTCAGGTCAGCTTCAGTACCAAGACCATTACCTATCTTAAAGTCGTATGGACGATAAACATCATACCAGACGGATCCTTTACCTGCTCTTTCGTGAACAGGAGAAGTCTGAACTGCAGTAAAGCCTGCCTTGGCGATATTAGGAATTTCTTCCTGGATATCTGCCAACGTCCAGTCGAAACAATGAAGGATGACACCATCCTGAATATTGTCTTTAAGACCATATTTGTTGTCTGCGAAGATGTTGGATGCCATGGTGAAGAGCATCACCAACATCAGAAGACCATAATTGATTGTCTTTTTCATAATCTGCTATTATTTTCTGATGATTACTTTTTTACCATTGTGAATATAGAGACCTGGCTGAGCAGGCTTGCTGATACGGACACCTGTGATAGAATACCAGGCATCATCGGTTGTCTTCTTCACAGCTGTGATGGTAGTATTCTCTATGGCTGTAACAACCTTACCGTTTACATAAACCGTTTCTCCCTGAAGAGTTGAACCTGCTTCGCCATTATTGATGACGAAACAACCTGTAAGGAAAGCAGCAGGAACCTCCAAAGAATAATAGCCTTTCTTGCCGTTATACTCAGTCTCTTCGTCGAGCTGCATCTTCACGCCAGGCCATTCTACAGAAGCCTCAGTTCCGTTATAAATATAGCAATATACATTCTTCAGGTTCTCTATTGTATTATCAAAGAACACCTTTACCTTGCCTGCAGGAGCAGTCTCAATGTTCTTGGTATATTTACCTTCTACGTAATAACCATGATTCTTGAATTCCTGATCACCGCCATTCAGCTTCTGCTCACCATCATGAGTAAAAATCACACCAGTAGGAATTTCAGTACCAACTGTATATGTCCATTTAAAGACATTCTTGCCATCTTTAGTTCCCACCAAAGTCATGGCATCTCCAGGCCACTTAGCAGTAGTAAAATGATCCACCTTGTCATTCCATGCCCAAATCTTGGCATTGTCATAACTTGTCTCCAAGAACACGGAGATTTCATTTTCCGTTACCACTGGTGTATAGTCTGCCGCAAGTGCTGAAACTGGAGCCATGAAGGTCATGCTCAGCAGCAATACCAGTGTACAAATCAACGTATAAAATTTCTGCATAAACAAAATGTATTAAGTTTGAATTATAAGATTTCGTCGGCAAAAATAAGAATACTTTTTGAAAAGCAGATGAAGAAAAGTTGAATAAATAGCATAAAAAAAAGACAATCGTTTGCACAATTTGCAAGCGATTGCCTTCTATTTTCTGACTTTATAATATTATATTATTAGCGCTACGCCCTAGCGCATTCAGGTTCTTTCTTTGCTATTCCGGAATACTACTGACAGACATAGTTACAGAACAGTCCTCAGAAGCGCTTGAGCGAGATCTGGTAGAACCAAGCGAAAGTTTCAAATGAAGGAGATATGTCTTCCTCTTTTCGAAATTAAAAGGATTATTAACATCTAACAGATTTTTCTTTACCTTTACCGTATTCTGAGAAGTTCCCTGCTGTACCGTATAAGTAATCTGCAGATAAAATGCCTCTTTCTTTTCCTGAGGGATCACATAGAGATAAGAATTGGAAGCATTTTTTATTTTTGCACATGTATGGTCTAACTGAGAAGCAGTTAACTTTAAGTCGCCTCCATCTTCAGTATCGGGAGGAGTCCAAGTATAAATCACTCTTGTACTTTTTTCTTTGACAACAGACCACCCACAGAACACATTATCTCTTTCGTCTGCCAGATTCAGGTAGCCCTTGACATCCAAAGCCCCTTCTTTATCTGTTTCTCCATACAGTTTCACCTCCTCAACTTTTACCACAGCACCATTTTCCTCTAAATTCTGATTGACTGTGATATCAAATGCCAAACGGGCTAAAGCATGCTTAAACTGAAAATCCACTTTACTGGCAGAAGTCGGAGATTTTGGTACTTCTCTCTTTTTTACTGCCCACACCAAATCTACAGGATTAACAGAAGAATTAAACTCAATATAAGTTAGATTGGTTTTATTTTCCCCGGGGGCATTAACCAGTTTTACTCCATCAATATGAGGAGCATAGGCATAGAAATACACAGAATCCTTATCTGGCCAGTATTGAATATTTGTATATTCCCATCTATCTTCTTTCCAGGTTACGTGTTCATTATCCATCATATCAGAAATTGACCCATCAGCATGTTTGTGCCTTGCAAAGACACCAAATCCTGAGTTAAACGCCGTACCTTTCAGAGAAGCAAGATTGGTTTCTCCAGCACGGGTTGACGCATTCGTACCAAGATAAGCATCAAAGTTGATTTCAGAAGATGAAGCTGAAGTTTCTTCCATGCCTTCGCCAGCACAACCAGATAATACCAGCTGTGCTATCAAAACATAAAAGGCTAAACGAAGAAACTTCATCTTATTATATCTATTAATTCTTTATTTTTACCCGATACGATTAATTCCAAGAATTGATTTCGCCCTGATTGATATCTCCCCAACCTTCAACTGTTGTTACATCGAATTCGATAGGAGTCAGACCAAGAGTCAAGTTGATGGTATATGCCTTGCCCTGCTCGAAGTTCTTTTCAAGTTTCTGATAAACCGTATTTGTCATTGGTGTCGTTACACCATTATAGCCTTTTATAGTGTACTCTACGATAACATAAAGTTTATCAGTTGCTGAAGCAGAGAAATCCTGTGGAATAACAAAGAGAAAATTATCTACTGCATTAGTAGTTGCATCTGTAGTCAATTCCGTACCACTGGTATTGGTAAACCATTCAAAATTCAGCTTTTCATCAGAAGTTGATGGTGTCCAAACACCAGTAGACAAATCTATGGTACCCTTTGGACAGAAAGCTTTTGATGTTCCATCAGCAGATCCTGCCAATGTAATTTTGTTCAACGTAATGGTTGTACCAGCATCGGCAACACTTGTTTTGACGGTATACCCAATCTTAGCCAACGCATGTTTGAAAGTAAATTTAACAGGATTGTCAGCCTTTGTCTTATTCTCAGCATTAGCCCACAACAAATCTTTCTGGTCTGCAACCTGATCTGCTACAGTAAAATTAATAGATGTATTATTTAATGTTGTTCCATCTACATATGGAGCATACGCCAAGAAATCAATATGGCCTTGTGGTAACCAATACTTAATAGGATCATATGTCCACGCAGAAGTTTTATAAGTAACCGGCTGGTTATCAAACCAGTTCTTACCATAAGCAGTTGCAGTTCCTTCAGAGCTATAGTTACCAAACACACCAAAACCTTCAGTTGATTTCTGAAGAGCATCTTTATTCAGCTCGCTACCACGTGAACCATTTACAGAAACAGCACTTCTTCCCAAATAGCCATCAAAGCTGATAGCCTCGTTCTTAGAAGAATTGTCTGAAAGACTATTCAAGTCTTCGCTTGAACAACTTACCAATGTCAACGCTGCCACAGCAGCAATACCCATAAATATTTTCTTATACATAACAATTGTGATTTTTAAATTAACTAAATTACTAAAACTTTATCTGATTCTTATCATTTTACTATTTCTACAGTTCCATATCAATATCCTCAGGTTTGCCCCAATCCTGGATTGTGACGTCAAAACCGCCAGAACTTCCCTCCGAAGGCTTCACCTCAGGCAAAGGTTCAGGTACCTTAACATCTACATGAAGAGTAACCGTATAACCTAACTCTGATGAATTATCGTCTTTCTGAAACTTATCTCCAACCGCAAACTGATGATCTATCTGCGTCTTGTTGTCTATCAACAAAGCTGAAAGAGACAGTTTATTGTTGTCTGCATCAGGTTGGGTGGTTTCTGGTAGACCAAAACATTTAACCGATGTCTTCAACGTTCCTAGAGTCGCGTCATTCTCATCTATCGTTTTCGTCCAGGTCTCCAGAAGATAAGTCACCTTACTCTGAAGCGGCTTCCCCAGTCCCAGCAGAAAGCCTTCCGAAATACCAGTTAAGGATCCTCTCGCATAACGCAGGTATCCTATACTTGGAACTTTCACGCTGACCTGGATATGCGAAAGCACATTCCTTGGAGTTAAAGTTACCTCAGAAAAGTCTTCAGAAACCTCGAATTCATCGAGTTTATCAGAGGCAAGCCACTCGGGCTCAACCCCTATCAATTCATCGTCTCCACGAGAGTACCAGCGCGATGTTGCATGCTGTACCACAGCTCGTGCAGTCTCGTAAGAGTCCATTCCTAGAAAGTCGAGTGTACCAAACTCGGTCGTACTTTGGTTGAATACCAGTACACGATATTTTCCAGGTTCTAAGGAAAAGTCGGCATGAGTAATCTCATTGGTCAAGACAGTATGCGGAGCACCACCTGACCAGGGAAACACCATGACCGTCATACCCGTAGGCACCTCTTTATCAAACAAATGCCAATCCACATTAATCCGCACCATTTTACGGTCGCTCTCTTGCGGGCAATCGGAGTAGTCGTCATAAATGCAAGAAGCAAACAGTATGGTGAGGAGCCAACAGAGCATGAATCGATTTATACATCTTTTCATAAATGCTTCATATTTATAAAACTTCTTTTATCTGCTCAGCCAAGCCTCCGGATTGAGTTTGGCAGTCTCCTTGCGAAGCTGGAACTGGAGGATGTTTTCAGAGCCGACACTACCCAAAGCCTGACGGGTACTTACCTTCTGACCCTTATGAACGCTGACCGATTTCAGATTACAGTAAACAGAGATGTAGGCACCATGACGGACCAGCACGTTCCACATGCCACCATAACCGAAGACGGCACTCACCTCACCATCGTAGATGCTGCGAGCCACACAACCCGGCTTGCCCTGGATATTGATACCCTTATTGTCGAGCGTTACGCCCTTCAAACCTTCTACATTATACTGACCGAAATGACTCACCACACGGTAACTGCCGCTGATAGGCATCGGCAATCGGCCACGGTTAGCCTCGAATCCACCGCTCAGCATGCGGTCTACCGAACTCAAGGTAGAAGCCTCCTGTGCCTCCTTCTTGGCAGCGGCAATCTCACGGGTACTGCGTTCCGCATCCATCTTCGCCTTCAACTCGGCAGCCTGTCTTTCAGCCTCCGCCTTTCTTGCAGCCTGTTCGGCAGCAGCCTCACGGGCAGCCTGCTCTGCGGCGGCACGCTTGGCAGCCTCGGCAGCAGCACGCGCCCTAGCCTGCGCTTTTGCCTTCGCCTTAGCCTCAGCCTGGGCAGCAGCCTCCTCCTGAGCCTTTCTTGCAGCCTCGGCAGCCAGTCTTGCTTCTTCGGCAGCCTTTCTGCGGGCAGCTTCGGCAGCAGCCTCACGCGCCTTGGCTTCGGCTATACGACGGGCATTCTCTCTGGCAGCAGCCTCGGCAGCAGCTTTCTTGCGAGCCAGTTCCTCGGCACGTTTCTTGGCGGCAGCAGCGGCAGCGGCCTTCTTCTTAGCCTCGGCAGCAGCACGGGCACGAGCCTTGGCTACTTCCTGAGCAATCAAGCGGTCAATCTGAGCGTTGATTGCCGCATCTTTCTGACGCTGGTCGGCAATCACAGCCTGAATGGTCTTCTGCTGTTTCTGCAGTCCCTGCACCATCTCCTGCTGCTGGGTCTGCTTACCTTCCAATGCCGTCTTCTCCTGCTTACCCTTATATAATAAGGTGTTCTTATGTCCCTTTACATGCTGCAACTGCTGGTGCTTCTCGTTCACCTGCTTCTGCTTAGCCTTTACAGCCTCGCCCTGCACCTTCTGATAGGAAGAATACTGGCGGATGAAGGAAAGGCGGCGATACATCTGTGTCAGATTCTTGGCACTGAAGATGAACATCAGCTTGTCCTGAACCGTATGATGACGGCTCATATAGCGCATGGAACGGATATACTTGTTCTTGCGGTCCTGCAACTGTTGCTGAAGCGTTTTCAACTGCGCCTGCAGGATGCCGATATTGCCGTCAATATGATGGATATCCTTCTGGATGCCGTCAATCTTCTTCTGGCTCTGGTCTATTTCTCCGTTCAGCGCCATCAGGTCTTCAAGACGTTTCTTCACATCCGCCTTATTTCTCTGCAAAGCCTGCTCCTGCTCTCTGATCTTCTTCTGGATAGAAGCGCGCTGTCCCTGCAAACCTCGGATAGAGGCATTGCTATAGGTTGCCGCCTTGCGTTCTGCTCTGGTTGGCGCAGCTGGTTTGGATGTTTTTCTGGCCACATGACTTCTGCTGTTCGTCTTTCTGGCAGGAGTAGCAGCCTTCTTTTTCGCAGTTACGGCAGTCTTTCTCACCGGCTTCTTCTGGGCAGAATGCTTCTGCGCAAAAGGTGCGAGCGAGAAGGTGATTGCCATGATGAATAATAAGATTCGCTTCATTTCTTATATTAAAAACTCATGTTCTATAATTTCAAACTCTTGATGAGCATCTACATACTCAATATCTTGCTGAGCACATCTGTTGGAGAAATCTGCTTGTATTTGCTGGAAATCTCTGTCTGAGTACTCCACTTGCTGTCGGTCTTCACCTGATTCAATTCCAGACTGATCTTAGCCTCCTGCTTTTTCCTGGTAGCAGTAGTGGTCATCGCCAGATTCAGGGAGGCAGGGAACATCTTGACGCCTACACTCTTGAAGTTGCCATAGTCGACGTGGAGATTGGAGGTGCCGTTCTGCGCACTCTTATAGACAACATCTGCAGCTGTGATACGGCCGGTAGTGCGGTTGGCTGTCCAGGAATAGGTCATGTTTCCATTCTTGAAACTTACCGGCACATTGTCTCCTGCCACATCCAGGGTGGCATCAAACTTCTTGAGGTCTGATTCCTTCACGGTCCGTTCGCCCGGCAAGAGCAGCTGGTTCCAGAAGAGAGCCTGCAGAGAATAGAAAGAGATGCCCTGCTTCTTGAGGAAGTCTACCTGGGTATAATCTGCCTTGATATATTCCTTGTGCAGACGGTCGATGATAAGTACATGGTCGGGAGTAAACTCCAGACGGCCCACCTCTGTACCTAAGATAGGAATAAAGAGCTGGATGCGGATGATTTCATCCTTACGCATGCTCAGTTTGCCCGGCACAGTAATGTCCTTATCACCTGCCTGGAGAGTAAACGACATGTTGCCTACAATATTCCTGGTATACACCTGATTGTCTGAAACCTTCTGTACGAAAGCCAACTTCTTGAGCGTCTCACTCTGACGAGAGACAGAACCCTTGGTGGCATTCTCTTTCTGATGACTGGCTGATGTGGAGCCAGAGCCCTGTACATTCTTGCTGGTTCCGCAAGAACCGAGGAGCAGGATGCTGCAGGCTGCAGCAAGCAGCATCATCTTATTCTTCTTCATTGTATATTTCATCTTTCTTGATTTTTCTACTTTCCGTTTATTTCTTCTTACCTTTTCTAACTGACTTCTGCTTAGCGGCAGGTTTCTGCTTTGGCGCATTACGCTTCTTCAGTTCTTCTTCGGTAATATATTGTCTGTTCTTAATCTTCCATGCCAGCACCTCAGTCTGGTTCTCTCCGGTATAGGCTTTCTTCCAGAAATCCACGGATTCATCGGCAATACCATTCATATAATAGACATCTCCGGCATGTTCAAGAACCGTACTGTTATCTGCGGTGGAATCGCGGTTTTTGAGCGCCTGGTCTATATAAGTCTTGGCATCAGCATAGCGTTCTTCCATAAAGAGAATCCAAGCATAGGTATCCAGATAAGTACCGTTGTTCGGCTCTGCCTTGATGGTCTTGTAGCTCATCGACTCAGCCTTATGCAGGTCAACGCCCTTCTCGCTCAGATAGTAGGCATAGTTGTTCAGCGCCATCACGTTGTCGTCTTTCCATTGCAGGCAGGAGTCGTAAGCTGCAAAGGCTTCCTGCTCTTCACCTTTCTTATGAAGGATGTCGCCGGTTACGGCATAGAGGTCAGAAACCAGGTCAGCCGGCGACTGTGCATTCACCTGCGCCAATCCGAGACGGAACTCACGGAGCGCCTCGTCTTCCTTATCTTTCTGATAATACGCCATTCCACCGAAGTAATAGAACACCATTTCTTCGGGATTATACTCCTGAGCCGCCTTACATTGCTGGGAAACCAGGTCATATTTTTTCTCGTTCCAGAGCATCTGTACGAGTTGCATTCTGGCATTCACGTTATCCGGAGCTATGGTAAGCACCTTTTCGAAGGCACGGCAAACAGAGTCGGTCGGCATATTCTTCAAACTCATATAAGCAGCTTTCATCTCTGCCACTTCGGCTGACGGATGAGCCACGTTGAGCGCCTTGTCAAACAGCGCAATCACCTTGGTAGAATCGCCACCTTCGCTCTCGTTCTTCTGAATGAAAGAGCGGTACATCATCACCTTGGTCTCCAGATCGGATTTCGGACTCATCAATATCTTATCGAGCATCTGCTCGGCAAGCTGCTCCTGATGAGTGGCATTATAATAGTCGTAAAGCGACATCTGGGCATAGGAATTGTCAGGCTCTTCCTTCAGCACATCGGTAAAGCACTTGTAAGCTTCCTTCTGGCGGTCGTGCTGTACGAGCCAGTTGCCCAGCATTGTCTTGTACTGCATATCCAGCGGATGCTGGTCTACCAGCGACTTCAGTTCCTGATAGGCAGCCTTCTTGTCGTTCATCAGTTCATAAACTCTCATTTTAGAGAGGGTGAACTGTTCGCTTTCACCTTCTTCCACCTCAAGACGCGAAATGGTTTTGAGTACCGATTTATAATCCTTATTCTGGGAATAAAGCTGAACCAGGATGCGGAGGGCATCGGTATTATCGTGGTTTTTGGCATACAGATCCTCATAGGCATCGATGGCAAGATCGTATTTCTGGCTACCTATATAATATCTGCCCAACTGCTCTGCATAGGTCTGGTTTTCCGGATTCAGTTCTATTGCCTTCTGCATATAGGCAAGTGCCAGGGAATCCTGCTTGAGCTGAGAATAGAAAAGCGACTCATAGAAATAGGTTTCAGCCGCCTTCGGGTCAATCTTCCGGGCATGCTCAAAAAGGTCGAAAGCTGCCGAATAATTGCCGGCAGCCTGCTGGCGCGCTCCCTCCAGGAAGAAATAGTTGTAGCGCTGGCGGTCGTTCGGAGAGAGATGGTCCTCCTGAACCGCCGGCTTCTGAACCGGCTGCACCTTCTTTTTACGGGCAAGCGACGGCATGGCTACCGAACCCAGCAAGACCAGCCCCATTGCCCAACTGATATTTCTAAGATTCATCTTCACGATTCTAATCCTTTCTATTCTATCTTTAATAATCTGTTATTTTACACCCGTATGACCGTATCCGCCGGCACCACGCTCGGTCTCATCGAGTTCATTAACCTCGATGAAATCGCATTGTTCGTGCTTGGCCAGCACCATCTGGGCTATACGCTCGCCATCGTTGATAACGAAATCCTCTGTAGAGAAATTGATGAGCAGAACCATGATTTCGCCGCGATAATCGGCATCGATGGTTCCCGGCGTATTCAGTACGGTAATGCCATGCTTCAAAGCCAGACCGCTGCGAGGACGGATCTGCGCTTCATAACCTGCAGGCAAAGCCATATAAAGACCGGTTGGCACCAGTCGTCGCTCCATAGGATGAAGCACGATTGCCTCATCGATGTTTGCACGCAAATCCATGCCGGCACTCTGAGGTGTGGCAAACGCAGGTAGAGGCTGATGCCCCTTGTTGATAATCTGTACTTTTATCATGACTTCTTCTTTTTTTATCTGTGTCTGAGTTTAATAATCTGCAAAAATAAGCAATTTTGATGGAATAAATGAATTTTTGAGGATAAAAACATGTAATTTATCATATTTTATTTTGATTTGTGCTTACTTTAGTGTATTTTTGCGCTACAGAATCAAGTAATACAATAATATGGAATGGAAACAACTGATATCCAACAAGCGTTTCGGACAGGAGCATAAGCATGCCGAGCGCCATGATGATCGCTCTGAATTCAAGCGCGATTACGACCGTCTTATCTTTTCATCGGCATTCCGCCGCCTGCAGAACAAGACGCAGGTTTTCCCATTGCCGGGCAGCATCTTCGTTCACAACCGCCTCACCCACAGTCTGGAGGTGGCAAGTGTGGGCATGTCGATAGGTAACGACATTTCCCGACGTGTCATCCAAAAGCGGCCTGAACTGAAGGATACGCTCGTCGAGGAGATAGGTACCATCGTAAGTGCAGCCTGTCTGGCACATGATTTGGGCAATCCGCCTTTCGGTCATTCCGGCGAGAAAGCCATCCAAACTTTCTTCTCTGAAGGACCGGGTCAGAAGATAAAATCAATGGTTTCATCGGAGTTTTGGGATGATATTACGCATTTCGAAGGTAACGCAAATGCCTTCAGAATCCTGACCCACCGGTTCAAGGGGCGCCGTCAGGGTGGTTTCGTCATGACCTATTCCATGCTTGCTTCCATTGTGAAATACCCGTTTGCGAGCAGTCTTGCCGGGAATCACGGCAAATTCGGCTTCTTTGCTTCCGAAGCGGAATCTTACAGAAAAATTGCCGATGAATTGGGCATTTTTTGCAAATCTGCACCGGGTGAGCCTCTCAAATACGCCCGCCATCCACTTGTATATATGGTAGAAGCTGCCGACGATATCTGCTACGAAATCATGGACATCGAAGACTCCCATAAGCTCAAGATTCTTTCCTTTGCCGAGACCGAGCACCTGCTGCTGAGTTTCTTTGATGAAGAAATCCAGCAGAAGATACGCCAGCGCATCATCGACGAAGAACTGACTGACGAAAACGAGAAAGTGGTTTACATGAGAGCCAGCGTCATCGGCAAACTGGAGAACGAATGTGTGGCAGCCTTCCTGGCTCACGAGGAGGAAATCCTTGCCGGAACTTTCGAGGGCAGTCTCATCGACCATATTTCCGAGCGCCAGAAAAAGGCATACAAGGAATGTGAGAAGATCTCCTTCTCTAAGATTTACCAAAGCAAGCCGGTGCTCGACATAGAACTGTCGGGTTATCAAATCATGGCAACTCTGATGGAGGTTTTCGTCGAGGCAGCCGTAAACCCATCGCGTTTCTACTCCAAACAGCTCTTGCGCCGGGTAAGCAGCCAGTATGATATAGAGAACGAGAATCTGGAGGAGCGCATCATGGCGGTAATTGATTACATCAGCGGCATGACCGACATCTATGCGCTCGACATCTATCAGAAGATCAACGGAATCAGTCTGCCTATTGTTTAAGGAGTTCAAACATACCAACGCAGCGAAGCTTAGCCCCGACTTTTGGATAAAAATAGCCATCAATAGCCTTGACTTTTGGATAAAATTAACTATTGTTTGCCTTGACTTTTGGATAAATGTTGTATCTTTGCACTGAAAATCAATAAATTACGCAAAATGACATATTACAAACGAAACATAGATAAAAAACTCCTGGAATGGAAGGTTTCTCAAAGAAGGAAACCTTTGCTTATACGTGGAGCCAGACAAGTAGGAAAATCTTCTGCTGTACGTCAGTTAGGCAAAGAGTTTAAATACTTTGTAGAGATAAATTTAGAGAGCCAACCATCCATAAGAGGACTCTTTTCAAAGGATATTGACGTGCATAGAACGTGTGAAGGCATAAGTGCAACTACCGGAATTCCAATAATACCTGGAGATACTCTGCTCTTCATAGACGAGATACAAGTTAGTCAGGAAGCAATCATGTCGCTCCGTTATTTTAAAGAGGATTATCCGGAACTACATGTCATCGCTGCCGGCTCATTGTTGGAATTTACCTTAGAGGAGCTTCCTTCCTTTGGAGTGGGGAGAATACGTTCACTATATATGTACCCTTTTTCCTTTGATGAATTTCTCATGGCACAGGGACTGGATACCACTATAAGCTACAAGCAGCAAGCTTCACCCTCATCTCCACTTCCTGATGCCGTTCATAACAAACTGGTAGACCAGTTGAAGACCTTCTATCTGGTGGGTGGTATGCCTGCTGCAGTTACAGAATGGATTGAGACCAAAAGTTATTTGGAATGCGCTCATGTCCATAATGATATTCTGGATACCTATCAGGATGATTTTGCCAAGTACAAGTCGCGCATATCTCCAGCTTTATTGAGAAAGGTCTTGCGTTCCGTTGCTTTGCAGGCTGGCAGTAAGTTTGTTTATAGACAGGTTGCCGATGATGTTCATTCTTCGATCATCAAAGATGCACTTCATCTATTGACATTGGCGGGACTCATAAAGCCGGTAACCCATACTGATGGAAATGGAGTTCCACTTGGTGCAGAAGAGAATTGCAGCTATAGGAAATACCTTTTCTTAGATTTAGGGCTGATGCAAACCATGTTGGGTACTCCTGCAGCTAATATCCTTTTGGCTTCGGATGTTGATTTTGTCAATAAAGGGGCGGCTTCAGAAATGTTCGCTGGCTTGGAACTCGTCAAGAATCACGACTGTTTCCAAAAGGCAGAGATGTACTATTGGCAGAATCTGTCAAAAGGAGCCAATGCAGAAATTGATTATCTGGAAGCGAAGGATGGTGCGGTTATACCGATAGAAGTGAAAGCTACTACCAGGGGCAGCATGCAAAGTTTATGGCTATTCATGAGGAAGAAAGCACTCCATCATGCAGTTCGTACATCCTTAGAGAATTTTGGAGAGTTTGAATACATTGATAAAGAATCTCAAAATGCTTGTCGCCACGTAGATGTAATCCCACTTTATGCAATGAGTAATTTATGCAAACTAAGCGTTGTATCGAAAGGGGATTAATAGCAACGTCAGACGTAAGAGGCCAAGGTTAGCAAGGCTTCATTCGGTACAGTATCTTTACAATTATACCTTCCAAAAGAGTGCAGAAATTTGAATCAAAACAGGCTTAACAAAGGTTACATATTGGGGCAGCATAACGAATATGCTGCCCCTTTTTCCGTATTATCTGCATCACCCGAAACGGACTTTCGGGAGGCTCTGGGTGACGAAAAAGAGTGACTATCTGGCTACAAATTCAGCTAGAGAAGATAAAAAGCAGGAATTACTAATTTTTGTAAAATACCAGAGAAAAGAGCCATTTTTATCGGGAATAGCCCCTTTCAGGTGTCGCATTCCCCCACCAATGCGACACCTAAATGATAGCAATGCGACACCTAGGCAGGGGAATGCGACACCTTTTTCCAAATTATTTTTGTATATTTGCAGCATGGTTGCGAGATTGGAGCCATGCCGGAATGCTGTTCGGCACACCTGTTCATCATGCAGGCAAGCCTCTTATGTTTCCAGGAATGGTTTTCGTTCTGATGATCCAATGGGAATGATGGTGAAGCCTATCCCATCATAGAGGAAAGCTCCTGGTCTTTGCGATAAATTGGTAAGCAGATATATAAGATAAAATATTAACATTAATCATTTAACAACAAAACGTGTATGAAAAAGAAACAATTACACAAATCGAAATGGCTCGTCACGATGCTGCTGCTCGTGATGGCTATCCTCATGCCTTATGAGGGGGCATGGGCACAGACGAAGCCTACCAGAGGTAATGGCTCAGTAGACAAACCTTATGAGATATCATCAGCTGCCGAACTGGCGTGGTTCCGCGACTATGTGAACAATGAATCTCAATACGTTTCAGCCACGCTGACTGAAGATATTGACTTGTCAGAGTTCTGCCATGCGGCTGATGCCGCCACAAACACAGAAGAGCTCAGCTGGGATCCTATCGGTAATGGCAGGATGTATTGTGGAACGTTCGACGGCAACGGGAAGACGATTCGCAATCTATACATCAATAGCACCATTATGTATAAAGGTTTCTTCGGCTATGCTAATGGTGGCAGTATTAAGAACATCACTTTCGACAATGCGAAGGTGAAGAACACTCATTATAATGGTACAGGAATATTGACAGGAGCTTTTGAGAAATGTACTATTGAAAACATCAAGACCTTGGCAAACTGTTCGGTAGAAGGAACTGAAAATACAGGCGGAATTGCAGGAACAGGAACGGGCAACATCAGCAACTGCGAAAACCGTGCAATGGTGAATGGTACAAATAATGTAGGAGGTATTGTAGGCAACTCTTCCGACAATACCATCTCTTCATGCGCCAATTACGGTGCTGTAACAGGAACGGAATCCGGTGTTGGAGGCATGGTCGGATTTTTTATCTCAGGAACCATTCAGAACTGCGCCAACTATGGCGATATATCGGGGGCTGACTATGTCGGAAACCAGATAGGATATGCTAGTATATGCAATCTGAACAATGTGCTTGGCATTGGAAATGTTACTGCGACAACTTCTCAATCAGGTCTCCTTGCTGGAGTAATCTGGGATTCCTCCAGCACCGCCGCTGGCATCTTGGCATACAACAGCAGTGCAAAACTTACGATTAATGGAATTGAGCAGACTGGTGATGCCGTCAAGGCTATCGGAACAAGTTCATTATCATCTACAGGAAGGATAAAGGCATTTACTGCAGAACAGTTGAAGAGTGGATTGGTTGCTTTTTTACTCCAGGGAAATGGCTCTGAAAGTGCAAAATGGGGACAAAAACTGAACACAGACGATTATCCTTTACTTAACTCTGCGGATAAGGTGTATTCGGATAGTCCTATAACCATGAAATGCTCAGGCGAGTTGGAAGGCACAGGTACATTTACCAACACAATGCCAGCACAGGAGGGCACATTCACGATGCAGCATGGCAATAGTATCATACATCACGAATCAGTGGATGTTACTTGCACAGTAGATGGCACAATTGAATATTGGGAATGTGATGCTTGTAATGAGACTTATTTTGATGAAAAATTGACACAACCAGTAGGTAACATTATCAAGGAGGCTGCCACTGGTCACAACTATGATGAGAACGACAAGTGCACGAAGTGCCAGAAAGAAATTCAGTTCGTTAAATTGGGCAACAATAACATAACGATCGAAAAGGTATTTGGTACGAGGAAGAAAATCAGCGGTTACAATCTTTATAAATTTACAGCTCCTGAAGAGGGAGCATTGCTGGTAACGGCAGACAGCCACGGCGAAGACACCTATGGCGCCCTATGGGACAGCCGCACGGCTAAATACTTGATTAAAAAAGGTGATGGTAACGGTGACGACTTCAAAATCACCTACGATGTAAAGAAAGGCACCACTTATTATATCGGTGCCAGAGAGTATGATGGCGATGCCATCGAAGGCAAGGTCACGCTCTATGTAAATTTGATAAGTAATCAACTACCTACAGGCGTGACTGGTAAAGGAACCGAGGCGGAACCTTTCATACTGAAGACGGCAGAGCATCTGGAGTGGTTCCGTGACTACGTGAATGTAGGTAAGTCAAGTGCCTGCGCAAAGATTGCCGATGATGTGGAAGAAATTGATATGAGCACTGTATGACATAAGGCTGATGCCGAAAAGCAGGTAGCAGAGCTCAGCTGGACTCCTATCGGTAACTATTCTAAGCAGTATCAAGGAACGTTCGACGGCAACGGGAAGACGATCCGTAATCTCTTCATCAGCTCCACCTCTGATGAAATTGGTTTCTTTGGCTATGCTGCTGATTGCCGCATCAAGAACATCACTTTCGACAATGCGAAGGTGAAGGGCAATGATAATAGTAGTACTGGTATTTTGGCAGGATGTGCACGTTCTTGTGTGATTGAAAATATCAAGACCACAGGTAACTGTTCGGTAGAAGGAAAATATGAGACTGGCGGAATAGCAGGAAGAGCTAATGGCAACATCAGCAACTGCGAAAACCATGCAATAGTGAATGGTTTACATTCTGTTGGTGGTATTGTAGGTATCTGTTTCGATTCAGAAAATTCCATCACTTCATGCGCCAATTATGGTGCGATAACAGGCACGGACCAATTCGTTGGAGGTATAATTGGATATTTTGGTGAAGGAAGCCTCCAGAACAGTGCCAATTATGGCAATATTACGGGAGATGCTCGCGTCGGAAACTTGATAGGATATGCTAATATATGCAATATTAACAATGTGTTGGGTATTGGCAATATTACTGCTAACTATGCAGATTGTAATGGTCTCATTGCTGGAGTAATCTGGGATTCCTCCAGCACCGCTTCTGGCATCTTGGCATACAACAGCAGTGCTAAGATGACCATCGATGGAACGGAACTGACGGGTGATGCAGTCGTGGCTATCGGAAGTGGCACATTGACCTATCTTGATGGTAAGAATGAAGCAGACGTGGTCAAGGCATTCACCCCTGAGCAGCTGAAGAGCGGTGAAGTGGCTTACCTGCTCAATGGAAGCAAATCAGAAGGCGAACTGGCATGGTATCAGAAACTCGGCACAGATGCTTATCCTGTATTGACAGCTGCTGAGAGCAATACAGTATATCATGGTTCATACCGTTACTGCGACAATACGACTGCATCTTATAGCAACAGTTCTTCTGAGAATGAATTGATTCACGTAGCATCTGCCACCTTGGCCAGTCCTGAGCATGACGCCGACGAGCATATCTACCACATGGGCTGCCGCAACGAGAAATGCGCAGCGCACAAGTATGTAGCCGACAAGGCTGGAAACATCGTGGTGACAAAGGATGCAAACAACAAGTTTGTGGCTGCCGAAGACCTGACACTCGTCGACGGCGAGGACTTCAAGGACTATGAGGCATTCACCTCCAAGACCATCTCTTACAGCCGAACCATCCCTGAAGGCGCAGCCTGGGGAACACTCTGCTTGCCATTCGCCATTGACCAGAGCAAGGTAACAGAATGTAAGTTCTATCGTCTCACAGGTATTGACAATGATAATAAATGCATTACTCTTGAGAGTTATGAAGAAGGCATAATCCCTGCTGGCACTCCGGTGCTCTTCAAGATGAAGGAGGGTAAGACATCACTTAGTCTTTCTGCAAGCAATGCAGAAATCATAACTGCTCCAAAAGCAGGAACTGACTCAAATGTCACCCTCGTAGGTTCATTCACCAAGATTGGCGGCAAGGACAACCAGGGGCTTGCAGGAAACGACTACATCATTGGTAAGGACAAGTTCTGGCGTGTCTATGACTTGAATGATGGCAAGGGCGTGGGCATCAAACCGATGCGTGCATACATTCATCCTACCAATGTATCTCAAGCAAGAGCAGCCATGCTGAGCATCGGAAATGGTGATGGCACTACTGCCATTGACAACCTCAACGCTATCAGCAACGATGCCAATGCAGAATACTATGACGTGAATGGTCGTCGTACCAATGGTCTGCAGAAGGGCTTGAACATCGTGAAGCGTGGCAGCAAGACTTATAAAATCATGGTTAAGTAAAGGATTTTAAAATCAAAAGGATATGAAAAAGAAAGAATATACAAAACCTGAGATGCAGGTTGTAAACATCACCTCTTGCACCCTCCTCGCAGCATCTACCCTATATCAAGGAAGAGCTGATAGCGGTAGTAGTCCAGCAAAAGATGATGATGACTGGTATTATGGTGAGTAACAGTCATTATAACGCCTAACAGCAAAATACAGAAAGAGGGTGTGTCATAAATACATGATTACCCTCTTTCACCCGCACCTCACTTTTACCTTTGCACTCGGAAACAAGTTTAAACGAATTGGTTAACGGGTGTTAAGGTGAACTATAAAATGCTCTAGAATATCACTATCATTTGACTCAGTCCTTCGCCAAACCAAATGTTTTCTTGTATCCATTTAATATTAAAATGTTAATAATATGGATAAAGAACTGTATTTTGGCGTAGATGTCTCCAAGAAGACTCTCGACCTTGCTTATTATGATGGTGAAGCCATCGATTGGAAGAATGCCCATATTCAGGTGAGCAATGATGATGCTGGATTCAAAAAGATTGGCTCCTGGGTCGCAAAGGTAGGAAAAGACTTTGCTACCTTTTTGTTCTGTATGGAATATACTGGACTTTATAATCAAAACTTCAGATTATGGCTGGAATCCAAAGAATATATCTATGGTATGGTGGAACCTCGCAAAATGCATCGCTTCGAGCCAGACTTGGATGATGACCAGCGCTCTCTAGACCGTATCAAGACTGATGAACTGGATGCTTTCAGAATAGCAATCTATTGTGAGCAGAACCACAAGAAGATTCTTCGCAATCCCTCCAAACTTCCTTCACCTGTCTATTTCAAGTTGAAGAGATTGCTGGCAGAGCGTAAGCAGAACACCAAGCAGTCAACTCTCTATAAGCAGCAGCTTCATGATATCTGCGCATACGACACAGACTTATCCGTTGAACGCAAGAAACTCCTGCTGAAGAACATGCAGGAAAACCAGAAAGCAATAGACAAGGAGATTGACAGCTACATGAATGAAGATACAAGCATCAGAAAGAATTACAATCTGCTGACCTCCATTCCTGGCATTGGTCGCATCATAGCGTTGGAAACCATTGTATTGACGGAAAATTTCACTGCAATCAGCAATCCTCGCAAATATGCCTGTTACATAGGAATAGCCCCTTTTAAAAAGGAATCTGGTACCTCAGTAAGAAAGAAAACGGGTGTTTCCAAGAAAGGCTTTTCTGAAGCCAAGGCAGACTTATCCATAGCTGTCCTTTCCGCCATAAGGAACAATCCTTCAATAAGAGACTATTGGATACGCAAGAGAAAGGAAAAATGCGGTGGCATCGTACTCAATGCCATCAAGTTCAAGCTAGTCCTTCGTATGTTTGCCGTGATAAAGCGTGGAACACCATATGTGGAGACAGATGCATATAAGAACTAAAATGCAGCAAAAGTGAACTATCGCACTTCTTAGAGCATAACTATTTCCCGACTAAGTCTTTTGTCTGCGTTTTTTTCACTACCTTTGCCGGAGCATCTGAAATGGAAGGAACTCCGGACGGGGGTAGTGAACTATTTTGTCTTAGACAAAGACCTTTCCCTGATCTAGTCTCCCCAGCCTGAAATGCCAGGTCAAGTGCCGTTTAGGGAATTAGCCGTGGAAGCTTTTAAAAGATGTGGCTTACCCTGACATAGAGAGCTCCTTCCTGCAAAATGCGGTACAAAGGTATGAAAAATAAATCATTTATCGGCATCGACATCTCAAAAAATGTCATTGACGTATCAATTTTCTGTGAAGAAACCCCAATTAAGGACTTTTCTCACGATGTATTCAACAATTCCCGCAAGGGATTTGGCGAAATGTGCACATGGCTCAAGAAGAATCATGTGGTTCTCTCGAACTGTCTCTTCGGAATGGAGTTCACCGGAAGCTACTCCATGGAGCTGGAGAAGTTTCTTAATGCCAGGAACTATCAGTTCTGCATGCTCTCCACCCATGTGGTAAAGCACTATCCCATGGGGTCCAAGGACAAGAGTGACAAGATTGACTCTGCCAAGATTGCAGACTTTCTCTATCGCTATAATGGTACCGAATGTGTCAAGCCTTATAAAATGCCTGACAAAACCATGCAGAGACTCAAGGCACTGATGAATGAGCGTAAGTTCCTGGTGGAACAGCGTACATGCTTCATGAACAGAAGACAGCTGTGCACCACAAAGGAAGATGCCCAGTTATATGATGGCTACATCAAGAAATTCAGCCGTGACATTGATAACATCGAGTTGGAAGAGCAGAAGTTGCTGGCTACAGACGATAGCCTTTTGGCTACTTACAAGAATCTTCTGACAATACCAGGAGTCGGCTTCGTCAATGCCATAAATGTCATTGTCATTACCCGAAACTTTACCGCATTTGAAACAGCAAGGCAATATGCCAGTTATGTCGGCATGGCACCGCACTCCCACACTTCAGGCACCAGTGTGAGATGGCGTCCCCGACCTTCAGCACGCTGTGATGGTCAGGCGAAAGCAGATCTATCCATGGCGGCCACAGTTGCTGTACAATATGATGCAGAGTTACAATCATTTTATAACCGTAAATTAGGAGGTAAGCAAGATTCAGACACAAAACGCAAGGCATTGAATGCCGTTAAGTTCAAACTTGTTCTCAGAATGTTCGCCATAGGTAAGCAGAACAGAAAATGGGAACCGTTGGATTCAAAGAGCAGCAATGAAAAACTTGCAATATCATAAGTCCGAAACAAGTGAACTATAGCAGTCTGTGCTACTGCCATTTAGAGTCTTGTAAAGACACAAACACGGATAACTAATTAGGAATCTAGCCACACGCTATTAAAAGAACGAGTTCCGTGTAGATTTGTAACAGAAAAATCATTTTTGACCATTTCTGCTACCGATATTTTAGTGCCTGTATGCTTCAAAACGCCTCTTTTATATTTATTAACACAAAAAGTTGCTCAAAAATTTGGCTATGTCTTAGGAATCGGGAAACGACAAGGGTCTATATGCCACGATGAAAAGGGGGCGTATAGACCCTTGATTATAGGATGATATTCGTAATCAACATCTCCGCTATTATATTTATTATGAATTGCTCAGATTCTTAATGATTTTCAAAGGGAGCTGTATCACACTTCAGTCAAGCAACTCAAGTAGTTCAGTCAGCTAACTCAAGTAGTTCAGTCAAGCAACTCAAGTAGTTCAGTAAGCGAGTTCAGACGTCTCCGTCTGCTGATTCAGACGTCTCAGTTAGCTGATGCAGACGTCTCGATAAGCTTACAGATACGTCTCCGTTAGCTTACGCAGTAATATCTGTAACCCGATGCAGCCATATCCGTAACCCGATGCAGTCATATTCGTAACCCGATGCTGCCATATAAGTAACCCGATGCAGCCTTCGTATGAACAATTTTTATGTAATCATCTATCATCCATCACGATTTACATCTCTTACACCCCTTAACATACTGATATTCGGGAACTTAAATAGCGTGATAGATACTTCAAAAACGGGAAAATCCATCACGCTATCCATCACGATTTGGGGTTATCCATCACGATTTTCTCACTACACTCTATCAGATACTGCATATTTTTGTTGAAACACTTACGATGGATGGCATCTGAGAAAGGTTACGGTTTCATGGCATGAAATATTTTGTTTCATACCATGAAACTGTTCGTTTCAAGCGGAGAAACACTTCGTTTCTCTTTATCGAAAGTACATATAAAAAGTGTTTGAGAGAAGAATGAGGAAAGTTTACTGGTTATC
>ERZ1035048.118-NODE-118-length-26206-cov-3.217238_pt1 | contig 26206 bp, 13 predicted proteins | sample MGYA00520587_ERZ1035048 | MGnify/ENA primary metagenome ERZ1035048 (study PRJEB33766, sample SAMN09781693) | gut metagenome | biome: gut microbiome | host: Homo sapiens | place: Madagascar | study: EMG produced TPA metagenomics assembly of the PRJNA485056 data set... | reverse complement strand
GAACATAGGTACTGCTTTAACGTGGCTGTAAATCACGCCGTTTTGTACCCCGGTGTCATCCACGCCAACTACCGTCCACGGGCCTTCTTCGATGTGGGTAAAACTAAACACGCCATCGTCCCGAGTCACCTGCTCTGCAATAAAGCGCCCAGAAAACTGGTGATACAGGCGCACGCGGCGCGAAACTGGCTCACCCAGCGATGTGGTGGTGCCGTCCAGCTTGAATAGACCGCCAAAATCCATTGGCGCCCAATGCTGGAGCGCAGGGCGTGGACGCCACTTTTCAAGCGCAGGGTCAAAAATAGGCTGGCCCGGAATGCCGGGATAAAGCTGCAAGCCTTTATTTCGCAGGGCAGAAAAATCCACTACCCGCATTTTTCGCTCATGTGGCTCAAACTGGGAAACTCTCGCAATTTCTGTCACCCCAGCAGCGAATGTGCCCGTTCCAGAAGCTCGCCAAATCCATTCCACGCCATCGGCGCTGACTTCTACGCGCCATGATCGAGGAGACCAGTTAGCATTGCTTTTGCGCTGGGTAAACGCCATATATTTAATATCGCGTTTCACCCCTTCACCAAAATCATAGCCCCACCAGTTACTACTCCCGTTCGCATTGGAGCTCCATTCAGTATTTGGATTGCCGTCCACGGCAAACTCTGGCAAAGCTGTACCTTGATAGATACTGCTTGCCATAGCGGTTCCACCTACCGCCATATTTGGGCCATTAAATGACTCTCTTAGCTCAATCTCAGCAATAGTAAAATACTGAGTAGCCAAATTAAAAATTCGCCAAAAACGGTATCCATTCATCGCCATGGCCCCGTAATGTCAAAAAATGCTGCACCAACAGATGTATATTGCCTGCCGGTCACAACAATAAACTTTCGCCCTTCCATTCCAATAAATTCACCGTCAATGATCGAGCCAAAGGGTACTGAGCCAGTAATATTTCCGTGCATGCTCTCGTAGAATCCCGGCATATATCCTCTCAACGCCATTTCTGATACGGCGCGAATAGGCGTAATCATCATCCCGTTATCTGTGCGGTGCGGATAAGCAAAGCATGCAGCCTCTCCAATCGCATTTTCATCCCAGCAGTGGCCCATGTTTGCATATTGCACTGGTGCATCTGGTGTGCCAGCGATGCCGCGCATCAGCCATGCGCTGGAGCCACTTTCACCCGAGTTTTTGCGACTGGATGGATAGAAAACCCCATTGTCTTGGTAGTTGTTACCGATGGCATTGGCATTGGCATTGCCAGCAATAAAGCAGCAATACGGGTCAACCTCCATGAATGGGTGTGCCAGTTCTCCAAACGCATGCCACATTGGCCAAGAAGCACCTGTTGGCAACCGCGTGTTGTTGTTGCCACTATCCACTTGGCACATCAAATAGAAGGCGCGCGAGTCTGCTATCAGAATCCATGGTTGGGGCAACGCGTTGGCTGACGCTGTTTTGTAAACCATGATTCCCGTAGGTCGCTGTGCAGGAGTGGGGAATGGCTCTGTGAAGCCAGCGGTCAAAGACTCCATATCACGGTAGCCTCGCCAGCTGGCCTCTCTTGTGCCTGCTCCAGTCGATGCGTTATCAATCACATGGAGAAAAGGCCTTATCCCTTCTTTTGAGCGATAGACCGCTTCATTGAGTCCGCTAAAAACCTTCTCCCAGTTTGCCCCTGGGCGTTTGACGGTAATCGTCCCTGTGCCTTCGGCAGTCGTTGCCCCATAAACCGGGTAGCTAAACAGATTCGCCCCAAGCACACGTACAGGGAAATCTCCGTTTAGCTCTGCCTCGTTCGCGCCTTGAATGGACAAATACTGCCCATCTTTGAACAAGTGAGGCTGGCTAGTTTCTACGGTTGCCGTGTTCTCCGAGATGCGCAGCGAAACCACTTCAAGCGTTCCGAAACCGTTCACCAAGCAGGCATCCAACAGTGCAATCAGCGAGCCCATGGTGGCATTCAACGTTGGCGCGCCATACTGGCTGCTGTCAAAGTAATGAACTCGCATGCTTATACCCACTCCGCATCCATATCAATCCAAATGCCGCCAAAATAGCTGTAGCTAGAGCCCCGCCCACCCATGAGCATTAAGCTTCGCCCCTCCATTCCAACTATCGCGTTTGACGCAAGTAAGTGCCCATGAGAAAAAACTCGGCCATGCGGGCTTTCGTAAGCACCGGGAAGCTGGCCGCGTACATAAACACCGTTATCGTTTTCGTATGCCATCACCGGGCATACATAAAAGCGCCCGTCTGGCCGGTGTGGATAGCCCAAATATGCGGTTTGCCCCAAACAGTATTGCTGACCAAATCCATGGCCAATAAGAGCAACCCCGTAAATAGTCCCGTGTCCTGAAAAATTGCGCGCAATCGCAATCGGTGCAGCCTTGGAACTAGGGCTTTGAGCATCTGAAGCAGGATGAAGAACACCGCTCACTGAATGGTCATCGTTGTGCCCATTCATGACAGACAAGAAACTAGCGTAAGCGTCTGGCACAAATGTTTTAAGCTGGCCAAACGCCTGCAGGTGTGTGTAGCTTTCGTCACGAAAATCCGTCGCACCCAGGCGAGTGCCAAGCGCTATATAGAACGTGATTCCATCACTTACGATGTGCCACATCCGGCTGTCAGCGTCGTTGGTTTTGGACTTGCACCACCAAGCACCATCAGGGTGTGCAAAGGTCAGCTGAGTTGGGAATCTGCGCTCCCCAGTATCAATATCAAGCATCTTTTCATACGCGCAAACGCCTGCAAAACGGGCGCCAGCACTTGAGGTGCCTTCATCCGATATGCGTAAATAGTGCTTATTGGAGCGTGGATGCGTTGATTGATAGGCCGCTTTGTTCAATCCGCTAAATGGCTTTGCAAACCCAGCAGGCGCGCGCTTGGCGGCAAAAACGCCCGTAGCTGGCGATGTGGGTGTGCTCTGAATTGGGTATTGCAGCGTGTAGTCGTCAACCTTTGTGACTCGATGAACCCCGTTGTACTCTGGCTCCTCTGCGCCACTAAATTCAATCCAGTCTCGCGTTGCGTAGTTGTGAGGCTCCACATACCCCACGGTGACTGTGGTGCCGTCGCGGGTAATTTGAGTGGGGGTGGTGTGTCCAAAGCCATTCACAAGGCATGCATCCAGCACGTCAATCAGCGTGCCCTGTGTACCACTGAGCACTGGCGCCCCCGCCATGTCAGACCTGTATTGAAAGACTGGCATTACTTCGCCTCCCCATAAGGTGTTTCACTGGGCCAATACCCCTTGGCCGCATGCCATGCCTCGTACTCGTCCAGCACATCCTGGCCAGCGCCACGGGCGCGCACAAACTCCAAAGCGTGGTCAAACGAGTCCTTGCCGGTGGTGTTGCGCATGCGCTCGGCGGCAAACATCTGGAACGGCGGCAAGCCTGCCACCTTGGGCCAGTCGATGGCGCGCGCTGGCTCTGGTGCTGGCTCATTCATGGTGATGGGAGTAGCTGCGATGCCCACCACCCCTGCTACCTGTGCAGGGGGCTTGGTGGCGGGCGCGGTGGTGGTGGTGTCTTGCACTCCTGCGCCCTCCGCTTAGACCTTGAAAATCTTGTTCGCGCCGTTGTCCCACGTCACGATAATGTCGCCACCATTCGGTGTAATGGGCAGGCCGGTCGCGGTGTCGATGTAGGCAATCAGCGGGCTCGATGCCTCGGTGCCGGTGTCCGCATAAATGATGATGGCCTCAATGCTCGGGCCAGACACGCTGGTAAACGTCACGTCAGCCGCGTCTGCTGCGCCACCCGTGGTGCTCTTGGCCGTCAGCGTCACCGGGCCAGCAATACGGGCCGAAGTAGGAATGTCCGACAGGTACTGGTGCACGGCAGTTTGCGGGGTGTAAGCGCCCGTATCCACCAGCAGCGCCTTGATGGTGTCAGTCATCCAGTTGATTTGTGCTTCCAAGAAGCGCTGACGGGCTGCGTCATAAAGGGTATTTGCCATTGGAGTGCTCCTTGCCCTTGTCGGGCGTTGAAGCGCACTCCTGCGCGCAAGATTGACGTTTAATCACCACACTGCTTGGTGCCTGAATTTGCAGGCGCGCACGGCTGCCGGACTTTTCCAGCACAGTCAGCACAGCATCTCCAATGCGCAGGCTTTGGCCCTTAGCAATGTCGATCTTGAAGGTCGAGTGGTTCTTCATGCACGGCAGTATTGGCTGACCTCCCAAACTTCCCAAACCCTAGCCGGGGTGCAAAGAAAAGCCCCGAATGCACATGCAATCGGGGCTGTTTTGGAGCGGCCAGCGAGGATCGAACTCGCCTGTGCAGCTTGGAAGGCTGCTGCCCAGCCACTAGGCCATGGCCGCAAATTGGAGATGGTGGCAGGTCGCATGTCCTGCTGCGCTTCGGTGTCAGCTTGGTTTTTGGCCCTTTGCGCACGATCCAGCATCGCTTTTGCACTTCACCATCGTGATGGCGGCCACCTCTCGGTAACCCAACCCCTTGCACTTCACAGCCGCTGCTACTGCAGAAGCTCCGCGCGGGAGTGTTGACCATCACAATAATCCTATCAGCGACTTTGCTCCTGCGCCATATCCCGCAGCTGCTGGCGCAACGCTTTGGGCGCAGTGTCGGCAATACGTGCAGTACGGTCTTTGCCCATCTGGCGCACACGCTCCCAAATGGCGCGCATGTTCACCCGGATTGGCTGGTCTGGATTCTTCTCGTTCCACTCCTTTACGCGCTGGCGTGCACGCTCCACACCGGCAGCATCCTTTTCAAACAAGGCCTTAGCCCACTGGGCTTTAATCTCATTGGAAGTCTGGATGTAGAAGCTCTTTGCACGCTGCATAAAGCTATTGGCTTCCTGGACCTCGGCCACACTGCGTGGCTGGAACCCAAGGAACTTGGCCACTGCCTCGTCCAAAGTGGTGTCAATCACCTTGTAACCCTTGGTGTCCTTGTAGATCCCGCTGGAGGCCATGTCCACACCCTTGGCGGCATTGCGCACGGCAGTGGGCATGACCTCCATCACACCACGCCCGATGCTTGTGGGGTCCGCATTCACCACGCCGCTGGCCACAGACTTCACGGCCTGCATGCCACGCTGCACAAGGTCGCCAGCTGGCCCCAGCAGCTCCACCACGTCCCGGGCATTGCTTTGCTTATCCAGCAGCAGGCCGGTACCTGGAATGAGGTTGCCCATACCAAGGCGGCCAGACACATCCACAGGTGCACCAGGCAAGCCAGACATACCCTGCTCGATGAAACCGGCCAGCTCGGCACCCAGCACGTCACGCAGCAACTGCTGACGCCACTGCTTTGCACTCACGTTGTAGCCCATCATCTGGCCAGCACCGTCGATCAAATCTTCCAGATCTTCCATAAATGGCAGGCCGCCAGCGCCACCCATCAGCAGCAGCATGGCCATGGCCCAGCCTACGGCGCGCTTACCTTCTGGCCCGCCTTGTGTCCACATACGGTGCATCAGCTCCAGGAAGCTGACGCTGTATGTCTTGAATGTGAACAGCGTACCTCCCACGGCGCCACGTGCCCACTGAGGCTTATTGGCCTTGGAGTAGAGGAACTGGGTTTCCAGCACCGCACGGCGCGCGAACTCGGCTGGATTGCCCAGCTTGCGGTTCTTGGCCAGCCGATAGGCAGCGAGGAAGGTGGAGCGGCGGTTGAACTGCTCGGCCAGGGCGAAAGGCTGGCCCCAGCCGACCTTCACCTTCTCCCACAGGTTGGCGGCTTGGGCGCGCGCATCGCCCAGCTTGGTGCCATCGCCTGTGCGCAGGCCACCAGCGCCACGGGCTTGGGCCATAAGCTGGTGGATTTCCTGGGGTGACACCACACCATCGTCTTCGGCCATCTTCAGGGCATGGGCCAGGTCAGCTTCATACTTATGACCACGCTTGGCCATATCGCGCAAAGCTCCAGCCAGATAGCGGCCGGCCGCAGCCATGCCGCCATATTGCGTCAACCATGGCAGCGTGACAGCAAATGGCTGCGTCATGTTCACAGCAGCAGAAGCCACCGAGCCACCAAGGTACTGAGCGAACAGCATTCCGCGGATAACATGCCCTTCCTCCTGCGGGTCTTGGATGTAGCTGCGCAGCTTGGCCGCAATTTCACCCAGCTCCCCCTGCTCCTTGTGCTCGGTCTGCAGCGTATTGATGGCCTGCTCCATCTTGCCAGCGTTGAGGCCGGTAGCCGCAAGGCGCGCATTGGAGTACACAAAGCTGGCCAGCACCCGGCCCACGTCCTCCGAGTAACCGGCAATGCCCTTGCGGTGAATCAGGCGCTTCAAGGCGCTGTGATTGTTCTTGGCCAGCTTCAGATACTCCTGGAATGCCTGGTCTTTGGCATCCTGCCCGTCAGCATCGAGCCCCAGCATGGAGCCGAACAGCTCGGCAGTTTCAGGGGTGATGCCAGCGAACAGCTTGAATTGCTGGTCGTTCATCGTGCCCTGTACCACCCGGGCGTTCGGGTACTCACGGCGCATCGCTTGAGCCATCTTGTTGCTCTCAGCCTTGCTTTCAAACATGCTGAAGTAGACACGCTCACCGTTTTCGTCCACCACATCCACGGTGTACTTGCCAAAGCGCTGCAGAGGCATGTAGCCGTGCTCCATCAGCTCTTGGGCCTTGTCAAAGGACGAGCGAATCTCAAACATCTTGGCGGCCATCTGGTCGCGGCTGTCTGGAATCTCCTTGGCACGCTGCTCCAACTCTTCGTGCAGCAGCTTCCATGCCTCGGTCAAGGTTGGCGCATCCATCACCATGTCACGCATGAAATCCCAGTCGCGCCCCAGCTTGCGCAGCATTTCTGCCCGGGCGGTCAGGTCCAGCGACTTATCCACAGTGGCGCGTGCCTCGTCGTACAAGCTGATTTGCTGCTCGTTCAGATTGAAGAATTTGCGCAACTCTTCATGACTGAAACGCACGCCAGACTTGAGAATCGTGCTCTCAAATTTATTGTTAATCAGCGTTTCATACTGAGCCAGCTCCTTGCCGCGCCACATGGCGATGACCTGGGGCTGCACCTTGCCAGACGCCATCAGGATTTCAGACTTGGTATCCACAGACAGGTTGGCATACTTGGCGCGCAGCTCGTTCATGGGCATGGCCTTGCCGTGCTGGTCGCGGCCCCAGTCCAGCGTGCCACTGAAAAGCGCCTTACCAATGGCACGGTTATCGGCCACGGAAATAGGCTTTTTGAGCATGTCACGCATGGTGTCCACTCGTGGAATCAGGCGTGGCGCCATATCTGCAGCCTCATTGGCCACGCTGGCAACGTCATCCAGGAACTGCTGGGCAGCATCAAACACAGGCTTGAACGCTGGGTAGCGCTCGGCAATGTGGCGCATGGTGCCCACGGTCTTGTCCCACAACGACACCTTGCCTGGGTGGCTCAGGGTCTTGTGGATCTGGTCGAGGGCGCTGGCCTTGATGCGGCCCAGGTCGTCTGTGCCGAAGTTCAGGATGCTCGGGTCTTCGGGGTCAAAGTTGCCGTTGTTGTCGGTGGCGGATTTGATTTGCTCAGGGCGGAAGGCAATGGCGGTATATCCAGAATCCACATTGGTCCCGTAGAGATAGATGATTCCGTCATGACCATTGTCTACCGCGTACTCCTTGGCAAGATTCTTGTCATCCAAGAAGTCCTGTGTTCTATCGCCTGCATTTCCATCTGATTCATCCATGCCGACGATTAGTGGGTTTTGCAGAGACAGATAGAACTCGCGCACAACGCCATCAGTGCCTGCTTTCTCGCCTGCCATGGTCGCGTAAAAATCGGCGTCCGCACGGTTGTCGGCAAAGTGGAATCCTATCTCGGCATCGCCGTAGCCAGTGTTTGAGCCAAGTCTGTTGACATCAAAGACCCCAAACTCTGTCCCGCTGCCGTGGTATACCACCAGAGGCTTTCCATTGGCGTCTACCACCTTGGAGTCACCAAACCAGCGCTTAAACGCCTCGGTTTGCGTCTGGTCAATGGTGTCCGCCCCAGCGTTCACGCTGCCGGCCGCACGGGCGCCCTGGCGGCGCAGCACCATGTCTGCGCGCACCGCCTCCACCCCCAGCTTCAGCGCATGCGACAGCACGTTGTCGGCATCACGGGGCAAGCCCAGGATGCTGCGCAGAATTCGGACAAAGCCATCCCACGCCGATTTCAGGGCGCTGCCAGACGGCGCGCGCATCGTGCGCAGGGCGCGCTGGAAGTCGGGATTCGTGAACACCTCGGCCACGAACTCGTCCACATTCTTGGTGCCGTAGAAGCCTTGGGCGCCCGGCGGCTTTTGCACATGGGCCAGAAGTGCACGCAGGCGCTGCGAGGCCAGCCCCGGCTTGGCCAGCGCGCGCATTGTGGCGGCGTGCATCGCCTCGTGCAGGAAGATGCGCTCTGCCGCGTACTCGGCGCTGCCTGCAATCAGAATGGTGTCGCTCTTGCCGCGGTACTGCCCGTGGATCGGGTTGCCCTTCTTGTCCTTGCCGATGTGGCCGAACTGGATATTAGGCGTGATACCCGCTTTCAGCAGCAGGCGCGCCACCTGGCGGCGGAACGGGTCTTTCGACTGATTGGCGATCAGGCGCAGCACGTCGCGGGCGCTCTTGCCATCGGCCAGTGCCTGCATGACAGCCTTGTCCTGGGCAGTGCCGGGGCGGCGTTTGGCGGCGCCCTCGAAATTGGCATCATCTTGGGGGGCAGCCGCACGGACTTCACCGGCTTCGTCGGTGCCCACGCCTTCTGCGGATTTAGCGCTCTTGTCCACAATTTCAGGCGCCTGGAACTCTCGTTCTTCATACAGCGCCATGCCCTGCGCGTCCGTTACCTCGGTATAAGGCACAGCCATATTGCCCTTGGCATCTTGGCCAAGCACAAACCAGCCTTCTTTGGTCCAACGGTGGCCAGTCACCACAAAAGGCTGGCCGTTACGGTAGGCCTCCGAATCCACAGGAGCACCAGAACGCAGCCACGCAGGAGGTGGCACAGGGTTTTGCTCAATGTCACGCTCCAAGTCCTGCAGGCGCTTGATCGCGCCATCCAAGTCTTTGGCACGGGCAAATGGAGCGGCAGCAACTTGCTCCAGTCGCTCAATACTGGCCTCTCGCTGGGCAATGCCCTCCTCCAATTTTTGAATGCGATGCGGGAAATTGCGAATCTGCTGCTCAATGCCACGCAGGGAGCCGGAGAACTCCTGCCCCTGCACCTCAATGACAAGCTCAGGCATAGACATCAGGGAAGGCCAGCGCGCGGTAACTTGCAGCTCACCATAGTTACCCACAGGCACACCGCTGTGCTCCATGCGCATTTCTTCCTTGAAGAACTTGAGAATTGCATCCTCGGCATCGGCACGGCTGTCGTAGGTTACGCCACGCACCACCATGCGGAAATCCTCGGACTGCTGCTTCATCAGGTTGCGCAGGCGCTCTGGCAGGTTGTCAGCCAACATCTGATTCAGCTGGCCACGGCTCCATTCAATGTTTTCACGGATACCGCGCAGCGAACGCCGGGCATCGGCCACGCCGTTTGTGTGCATGCGCTCTGCACGCTGCAGTGTTTCCACGTTCTTGCGCAGCTTCTCCCGAATCAAGATGCGTGGGTCGCCTGCCGCCTCAGAGAAGGATTGCAGAATGTCGTTTTCCCCGTCATTGACTGCATCGCCTTCAATCACACGGGTATCCCCGCTTGCCTTCATAAAGGCCGTGATGAAACGCTGCTTGATGGCCAAGATCTGCCAGCGGCGGCCATCCAGGCGGTCGCTCATGTAGCGGTATTCCAGCACCGTGTTCCACTGGTTGCCTTGGCGCAGGCCTCGGCCATTGCGCTGCTCCAGCTCTCCGGGCATGTAGGGCGCATCCATGTGGTGCATGGCACGCAGGTTCTTTTGCATGTTCACGCCGACACCCAGCGTATCGGTAGAGCCAATCACCACACGAATCCGCAACTCGTTCACCGCATCGGCAATCTCCTTACGCTTTTCCTTGCTGGTGCTGCCATCCACGATGGCAATTTGTTCACGTGGAATGCCGCTTTGCACCAAGCGCTCCACCAAGTCGCGCATGGTGGAGAAGGTTTTGACCGCCTTATAGGCCTTTTCACCAGCCTCATTGCGGCCTACAGAGCGCTTTTGTGAGGTCGAGTACCCCACATCCGAGAAGATCACTTGTGCAGTGCGATGGTCTGAGTGGTAGATCTCCAGCACGTTCTCGATGACCTTCGATACCTTGCTGCCTGGGTCATCAGGTGCCTTGCCTTCCATCCCGGCCAAAGCCTCGTCATTCACCAAGCGCACGTCGAAGCTGGCTTTATTGGCCATCCCCTCTGTGATGATGGGAGACTCAGGTGCTCCCTTGGCCATCGCCTCTTTGCGCTGCTTGCCTGTCATTTCGCGCCAGGCACGGGCGTAGCCCTGAATCTGTGCGAATATTTTTTTCTGCTGGGGAGTCAGGTCGCTGATGACATTAATCACCTTCTTATAGGGGCGGTCCTTGGCTCCCTCAGTACGACCATTGAGCAACTCAGCACGCTCTGCTTCGGTCAGGTCAGGGTCTGTCAATGTCTTGCCGTTGACTTTACGCGGCTGCATTTCAGGCATGTCGCTGGCAAACACCACATCCAAATACTGACCAATCATGCGGCGCAGCTCTGGCACGTTGATGAAGCTGGCCAGGCGAGTGACAGGCTCATACTCACCTGCTGCGGACAGCTCCACGTCCTGGACCTCCTTGGCAAAAGAGCCAAACCAGCCGTCCCAAGTGTCTACACCTGCTTCCTTCATTTCATCTTCCATCACATACCGCATCTGATGGAAGATTTCGGTCATGGTGTTGGTGATGGGCGTACCTGTGAAGGTGTGCACATTGCCGCCGAAGTTGTTGGCGCGCACGTAGCGGGTGATGAACTGCAGCGCAATCGATCGGCCTGAGGTCTGCGTGTTCAGCCCCTTCATCTGCATGCGAGTGCTGATTGGCGGCTTCTTAAATTCGTGCACCTCGTCCACCAGGACCATATCAATGCCCAGCTCTTCAAAGGGAACGGCCCCCTCGCGGCTGGACCGCATGGCTTGCTTCTTGATGGTTTCAATGATGCGGTTACGAGCCTTCACCAGCTCCTTGGCCGTGACAGAACGCAGCTTCTTGAGCTCTTCCTCGTCATCGAGCATCTTGGCATCCAGCTTTACGCCATCCTCGTCGGCGGCGGCGTAGGCCTCTTCTTCCAAGGAGCGAATGTCCTCCTTGGCCATCTCCATCAGGGTTTCTTCTCGGAAGCTCAGACGGTCAATCAGCGAATGGGGGAAGACCACGGCATCCCAGTCATCATTCGCAATCTGGCGCATCTTCACCGCGATGGTGGCAGGACTCAGGTTGTCCACATACAGCACCTTGGCTGCTGGGTACATCATCTGAATCTCATGTGCCACGCTGGCACTGTTGGCGTTGTGCGCCAAGATCAGAGGCTTTTTGGCAATTCCATAGCGGCGCGACTCCACCGCAATACCACCCATGGTGAATGTCTTGCCAGTTCCCACCTCATGCGCATTGATAGAGCGCTTGTTGACCAGTGCACGCCAGATGGCATTGGCCTGGTGCTTGCGCAGATTGAATGGGCTATTGCCAAGCTGCAGGGCCATGCCCTCAAAGCTCAGGAACGCCCCGTCGAACTTAGGTGTGGCGTAGGCATTGCGCGTTTCGTTGTATTCCGCTTCCAAGTCAGAGCGGCGCTCTGGGTCAGACCACAGCCATTCTGCGAACTTGGAACGAATTTCACCGATACGCGCATTGGCCTCTGCTGTGGCCTCAAAGTCCACGTACTCATGACCGTTGCTGTCCTTGCGCTTGATCTTTACCGTCTGATTTGTCAGCGCGGCATTCACCAGCTTGCTGAATTTGTAGTGCTCGGTGCCAAAGCCCGTGCGCGCCTCTGTCGAATGATTGGCGCCCGCAGGCAGACGGGCCTTCCAGCGGCCATTGGTGAAGCTCACCTCAATGTCATTGCTGTTCGGGCGGTTGAGCATGTATGCGATGTAGTCTGCATACACCTTGGCAGGAACCCATGTCGCGCCCAGCTGGCTTTCAATGTTGAAGTAAGGAATGTCTGCTGGCACAACCTTTTTCAACTCAGCCACGTTACGCTCCATGGCCTGGTTGCCCTCGGCCAGCGCCGCTTGGGCCTCGCGCAGCTTATGGCGCACGTTGCCAGACAGGTAAATGTCGGACGGAACAATGTCACCTGCAGGCGATTCAAACACGGCCCCCGACTCAATCAGAGCGCGCTTGACCTCTGCTTCTGGTTTGCCTGCCAGCTGGGCAATTTCCTCCAATGTGGGCGACACGGACTTGTTACGTGCCAGGACATAAGCATCTTGTGGCGTTGGATTGGTCAGCTTGACCGCACCGCGCATGGTGCTGGCACTCAGGATGGCAGAAGGCTTGCCATTGACCGAGAGCGCGGCCAGCGCTGGATAAAACGGGTCATCAATGCGGCTCAGGTACTCCAAGCCCCAGCTGTCGCCCAGCACCCCATGCTCTTTCTCAAAAGCCTCAAAGGCGGTGCGCAGCGCGGTGCGTTGTTTTTCAGCATCCCCCGCATGTTCAGCCTCAATCAGCTGCGCATATAGGCGACGCATTGCAATCAAGTCGCGCAGCTGCTTTTCGCGGGCGGCTGTTTTCTTCGCATCCTTGACGGCGTACTTGACCACCTCCTGTGCAGGAGCCAAATGCTCCCCACGGACAACAAACAGTTTTCCGTCCTGCTCGGTCAGCGAACCCTCACGGTCTGCAGTGTGATTGGTTACATACGAGATGTGCTTGGTATGGTTCGCCTTGGACATAACGCCCTCTGGCACCAGCGCCACGGCTTCGCGCAAGCGCTGTGCCATGTTTTCGGGGCGATGGACGATCATTCCTGGTTGCACGCGGGTAGTGCCATGGCCCCAGTCGGTGGTGCCGATGATGTTGTCGGGGTTGTTGACGAAGTATTCATTGATGAACACTTCTGGTCCGGACGGGGTTTTGTAAGGCACAGAGCGCAGCCAGCCGTCATCAGGCGTTGCAGACAGAGGCTGTTCGCGCTTTTTCAAAATCACAATGTCAGTGACTACTTTCGTTCCTGCATATTCCTGGAAAGCCCCAGACGGCAGACGAATCGCGCTCACCAGCTCTGCCTTGCGGGCCAGCGCAGCACGGATATTTGTCGCCCTCTTGTCCATTGAGCCATTGGACGTAATGCCAATCACCAGCCCCCCAGGGCGCACTTGGTCAAGCGCCTTGAGGAAAAAGTAATCGTGCAGGAAGGGTGACAAGCGGTTGTAACGGCGGTCTGCGATTACCGTGTTCTCAAACGGCCAGTTACCAATTACCAAGTCGTAGAAGTTGTCCGGCGTCTTCGATTCCTGGTAGCCCATCACCTTGATGTTGGCGTCTGGATACAGCAGCTTCGCCATGGAGCCAGTCAATTCATCCAGCTCGATGCCTGCCAACTGACTGCGATTCTTCAGCTCCAGCGGCATCATCCCGAAGAAGTTGCCAATGCCCATGGATGGCTCCAGCACCCTTCCACCCGTAAAGCCCATGCGCTTGGCCATGTCCCACATAGCCATCACCGTAGGTGGGTCTGTGTAGTGCGCATTGGTAATGGAGCGCTGTGCAGACTCCCACTCGTCTTGCCCAAGGTGGTCACGCAGCCAGCGGTCACGCTCTTCCCAGCCTTGCTTGGGCATGGGTTTGGCCCATGTGCCTTGGAAAAGCTCTTGGCCAAACGAGCCCCAGCCGGTATAGCCTGCCAAGATGCGCTGCTCTTCAGTGGTTGCAGTGCGGCCGGCCTCGCGGATAGTGTTCAGCAGCTCAATAGCCGCCTTGTTCTTGTCAAAGCGTGCCACTTGGCCACCGCCGACAATCTCCAAGGGGTTGTCAATGTGGAAATTACCCGGCCCTGTGTTGGCTGGGCTGACGGTTTCCGGTTTTTTTACGCTTCCTGCGCTTCTGGCTCCAGCATCAGATGTTCGCGCTCCGCTTGTTCGCGTGCGTCGGTCAGAGGCATCCCCGCCTTTATCAGCTGCTTGCGCTCCTGCCACATCCGCTGCTGGCACACGTAGGCCAGCGCCTCCAGTACGCCCTGTGTCCGCAGACGCAGAACCATCTTGGGACTGTTTTGCTGCCACGTCAGCAGAATCCGCTTGTGCAGCTCCTGATTGTGCAGCGTTTCCTCGTCCGCCAGATACTTCTGGTGTTCGGCCTTGATTCGCTGCACTTCCTGCTTGCTCAGGATGTTCATTGTTCTGGTCCTTTAAGTCATTGGTGCGCGATTGAGCCTCCATCTTAGCGCGCGCAGCCCGCAAGAGTTCAGCCGCTAAGTCAGCTGCTGACAAATCCGCAGGCTTCTTGGTCTTACTTGGGTCGTACACCCAAGACTTGAACTCGTCCTGCGTCATCTGCGTGATTGCGCCCAGGCCGGTCCAGCCCTTTTCGTAGTTCTGCAGGTAGGTTTGGCGCGCTTCGGCCTCGGTTGCAGCCCCCATGATGACTTTGTGCTCGTCAAAAGAGCCATCCTGGTTGTTCTGGTCCACCACGAACACGGGCAAGCTGGCGTCATCGGCGCGGTCGGTCAAGAACACGTCCACATGGTCCTTATCCGCACCCACGCTCCCCTTGAAATAGCCATAGTGGTTCTTCAATGCAGGCCACTCTGGGCGGCGGCTGGTCCCAGCTGGGTTTTCAATGGAAATGTCATGGCCATTGATGCGAACGTGCCCCTTTTTGTAGTTACCGGCCTCTTTCTGCGCTTGCGTAGGCTCAGGTGCATTGCTGTCAGGGTGGGTTGCGGCCTCAGAGGCTGCCACCTCGATTTCGTTTTCCTTGACGGGTTCTTGATGGGCCAGCTCCTGTTGTGCCCAGTCCGCCACCTCGTCAAACCCGGCTTCTATCAGCTCTGTGACAGCCTTTTCGTCATTTTTAGCTTCTTTTTCTTTGGAATCTGTTTGCTGTCCTGAGTTTTGCGCTACTTTTTGTGCAGCATCTTGAGGCACAACCACATCCAGCAGCGCTGCGCGCACCTTGTCAGACAGGTCTGCCCATGGCTTGGTGTGCACATTCTTCTTCTGGATGGCGTTCAAGCCCTTGGCATTGGCTGCAGCAGCTTGGCGCTCGGCAGCTGTCATCCGCGTCCAGCGCTCGGAAGCCTCCAGCTTGCGTTGACGCTCGGCCTCCCGGCGCGCATTGCCTTCCTGGGCAATGGCTTTGGCAACCGCCTCGCCTTGTGCGGCTGCCTGAGCCCCATCGTTGCCGGTTTTCTGGGTGGCAGTTACTGTGCTTTGGCCAGCTGCTTGCGCTGCAGCTCCTGCTGGAACGCTGTCGATTGCTTGGCCAACTGCTGCTCCCGCTTGCTGTTGTTGCGTGCCTGCTTGCTGGGTTTGAGAGGCTTGCGTGCCATTTTCTGTAGCTCCTTTATTTGTAGCTGCCTGCGCTTGCAGGCCACGGCTTTGAAGTGCTTTTTGCAGTTTTTTGAAACGGCCATGCTCGGGCGAAGTAGCGCTGGCCAGCGCCACCAGCTCGGCATCCGTCATGTCTGGAATCTGCTTGCGGGAAATGGCTGCCAAATCGGCCACGGAAGGTGCCTTGGCAGCCAGCTGGGCCTGTGTATTGCCCTGCTCCTGCAGGCGCGTGATTTCCGCGCGGGCCTCGGCGGCGCGCTGCTTGGCGTCTGCAATGGCCTTCAGGCGGCGCTGTTCATTGGCTTCACCTACGTCAGCAGGCCCACCCTTTGCCTCGTGCTCGGGCAAAGGTTTGGGGTTGTGCTTGTAAGTACGGGAGGCCCAGTCACGCGCTTGTGCGTCGGCATCCTTGGCGATGGCTTCCAGTTCAGCAATTCGCGCGGCAGGGTCTGTGGGCAGCAGCTGCTGCTGGATTACTTGCTCTGCTTCTTGACCTTGGCCAGCGCTTTGGCGCGGGCCTCGGGGCTCATTCGTTTGAGTTTCAGCAGTGCTTGCAGCATGGCTTTGCGTGCTTGCGGATTGGTTGGCAGTCGTAAGGGCATCAGCAATTTCCTCGTCAGAAGCGCCCAGGGCGCGCAGAAAGTCTTCGTCGGTCGCGTTCGATGCTCGGTCGAAGAATGGAATATCGGAGTCGTCCAGCTCGGCTAGTGCCGCAAAGGCCTCGTCGGGAGCTTCACGCTGGGTCATTTCCCAGTCGTACAGCTCTTTTTCCAGGTCAGAAAGCTCGTCGTAGTCGCGCTCATAACCTGCAAATGGGTCTTCTGGTGCCGTATCTGCCACGGCAGAAGCTGCACTCAGCGGTGCGTCAGCACCAGCATCAGGCATGTCGTCGGGGTCGATGTATTGGGCAGCCGCCTGCACTGCGGCAGAGGCTCCGGTATCTACAGCTAGTGCTGCAGCCCCCTCAAGACCACCAGCAGTAGGGTTCAAGCCCATAGCCTCGCTGGGGCGCATGGTTGTCCCCGTCGATTCATAAATTTCATCGTCAGGGCTGGCCATGGCGCGGCCAGCATCAATCTCAGCCTGGCGCGCTTGGGCTTCTTGGGCGCGCTGCTGGGCCAGCATTGCAGCCGCATCTGGGGGGGCAGTCTGCGGTACTTCGGGCTCACCGGCCTCCTGCTCGGCCAGGATTTGTGCTTGCTGCAGCCATGCGTCCTGGACACGCTTCAGGGCATCGGCCTTGCGGGCTTCCTGCTCTTGCTTGGCTTTGTCAGCTGCTTGCTTGGCTTCATTGCTCTTGTTCTCGTCTGCCTTGGGTGCAGTGAATCCCTTGTAGCCAGCAGCTCCGGCACCCATGGCACCACCAGACAGCACGCCCAAGACAATGGCCTCGTCCAGTCCTTCTGACCAAGGCTTGTCCAGGGCAAGGTTCTGGATAATGGTTTCAGTCACAGACTGGGGCAGTTCTTCAAACACGCCCTCTACCAATGCACCCTCGATTACTTGGCGTGGAATGCCCTTGGCGGCCTGCACCATCAGAGGATTGGCGGCAGCGGCTACGGCCTCGTCGGCATGCTGCTTTGCCAAGCCCTTGGTGCCCTGCGCCAGCATGGTTTCAGCATTACCCACGCCCAGCTTGTTGGCCAACTTTCCACCGGCATATCCCAAACCGGCCCCGATGGCGCCCGTGGCCAGTGCGGCGCCAGCCTGGCCGGGTGTCAGCAGCCCGTCATCGGTTTCCTGGCGAATGCCTTCGGCTTGGGAACCGGCCATGACAGCGCCTTCGCCCAGTGCACCAGCGACTACAGCGCCCTTAGAGCCCATTTGGCCCAGTCGTGTGGCTGCCAGCGCACCACGGCCAATCACACCACCTGCACCCATTGCAGGCAATGACTCGATAACGGCCCCTGCAATGTTGGATGGGTTCTCAATCGCTGCCTGGAACTTGCCGCCAAGGCCTTCAGCCTCTTGGAACTTGCGCTGTGCTTCCTTTGTGGCGTCAGAGTGCCATTCATTGACGATTTCGCGCGCCTGCTTGGGACGGAAACCGAAAGTGCCCCCTTCATTCTCCAGCGCTTTACCTACACGGCCACCAGTCGGAATGTCCGCAAGGCCGACGATGGCCTCGGGTACCGCGATGGCGCCTTTAACAGCCCATGCTGCTGCATCGCGCGCGAAGCCGCCCAAGCCACGGTCTGGCGCTGGCGCATCGGCCAAAAACGCATCAACCTGGCTTTTGGGCTTTGCCACAGCATCAGGTTTGCGCGCAGTTTGAGAACCGCCTTGAGGTTGCGGACCATCGTTCAGGAAGTCGTCGATTTGGCTCATGCAGCCAGTTTTCCCGCGCGTGCGTACTTCCCCAAACCCTAGCCGGGGTGATACATTTTTCCGCGGAGGAACACACCTATGCACACACAAACAGCCACCCAACCTGTTTTCAGCATTAGTGCTTACTTAGGCGGTCATCTGCCGCTGGCGCGCGTTTTCTGGCTTTATGGCTTTATTGGAATCTCTGCCTTACTGTTACTGGTGGAGTACACGGTTGCCCCACTGAAGTCAGTCCTGGCGCTGTTCACTCTGGCCTACATGCTGGCCTGGTCCATCGCGGCGTGGCGCTCGGCCAACAATTACCAGGGCAGCACCACATGGCGCGCCTTGACCTACCTCTGTGTGCTCATGCCTGTGATTGGCACCGTTTTGGTTGTTGGCTTGACAGCTGGTGCACCAAAGAAACAGGCTACACCTGTGACAGTGCAGCCTGCTGTGCAGCTTGAATCTCCTAAAGCCCGTGCTTTGGACGGCCAAGGCATGTCGATTGACGAGTTCTTGGCCGATGCTCCGGGTCAGAAGTAACCCAGCTCTTGTAGCGCCTTGCGCTTTTGCTCGATGCTCATTGAAGTATCGTTTTTGATAGCGATGGCCTTGGGATTTTCTGCAATGGGCACCTGCTTCTGAGTGCCCACACCCACCTCCTGCCCAGTGCGCAGGTCAATCAGCCGCTGCGGCACATTTCGCATTGTTCCTGCCTGCGCATCCCACTCTTGGCCTCCACCCACGGTCATGAAGTTGTTGCGCAGGTTGTCGCTAGGGCTCTTGCCATTGAGAGCCATGATTTGTTCAGCAATTGCGCTGCGCTCTTCTGGCGTCTTGGCGTTTTCATAGCGCTCATGCAATGCCTCTTGCCTGCGAAGCGCCCGTGTGCGGAAACCACGCTCCTGCACTTCTGAGTCTGTGCGCTGGCCCTCCATCCCCAAGCGAATGCCTTCCATGCCAAGACGCTGCTGGTCCAAGGCATTGCGTGCATTGGCGCGTGCGGTTTCCCCACTTTCTCGCATCTGGGTCTGCATCAAGCTGGCGTCGATGCTCTCCGCGTTATGGATGGCATCGGCCTCCTGCCTGCGGAAATTCATCAGTGCACTCAGTTGTGCTGCAGTCAGCTGGCCATTTTGCGCACCTTTATATGGGGTCGTGAGCGCACGCAGGATTTTTTCGCGCTCCTGCTCAGTGCGTGGATCTCCAGGCGCGGGACGGCGCATAGGTCGCCCAATAAAGCCTCTGTCTGGTGCGCTTGGGACATTGCCACTATTGACGATACGCATGATGCTGTCCAGCTGCTGATTGGCCGCCAGCTGCTCGGCAGCGCGTTGGTTCTGTGCACTTGGCTGCTCACCACGGCGCGGCGAAAAGCCCATGCCAGTTGGGCTATCGCTGTACTGGCCTGACCCATTGCGGTAAACACCAGGCGCGATTTCAGTTGCCGTGGTGGTGTCCTGCGCTTGTGGCGCTGCAGGCGCGACGGCTGGCGCTGCTGGTGCCTGTGCCTCTGGCTGCGCTTGTTCCACCGGCTTTTCGTTGTTGCCCACTGCGGTTACTGGTGCTGCGGGCGCTGCGGCCTGTTGTGGCGCAGGAGCTGCCTGTGCCTCATTACCAATAAGCCCATCCCAGAAACCAGCTGCTCCACGCGCGATACCACGGCCAGCATCCACTACTGTCTTGTCCAGCGCTTCCACTGCGCCCATACCAATGCCACCCAATGCGGCACGTGTACCAGCGCCCATTGCCCCAGCGACTTCGCCACGGTCCCAGCGCTGGCCTGCATCGGTCAAAGCATCCTCCACAAACATGGCAGTTGGGCTGGCTGGCTTCGGTGCACCCACTTTGGCAGCTGGTGCCGGTGTGCTGCTGGCAGCTGGTGCACTGGCCATGGGCACGCCAGCGGGCGCGCGCTCGGCTCTGGCAGTGATGTTGGGGTGGAAACCATAGGCAGCCTTGCCTGCCATCGTGTCCTGCTCGGCTTGAGCCTGTGCTGGCGCGACAGCAGGCACCTTGGTATTGGCCGCCATGGGTGCAACCGGTGCTGGTGCTGGGTTCTCCACGATGGTGTTACCTGGCCCGAATGTGGTGTTTTCGCGGCGCTGCATGCTGGCTGGCACATTGAGCACACGGCGCTTTTCCTCGTCGGGCACCTGGCCGCCGTTGGCAAAGTACAGCTGGGGCTCAAAGCCTTGAGGCACCACAGCGGCTTCTGGTGCTGGCGTGTGCGTGGCTTCCACCACCTGATTCAGCGCTTCTGGTCCCCCCACGGCATCCACGGTATCCGGAGGCAAGACGTATTCGCCCGGCTTGACCATGGCTGGCACCGAGTCCGGCGCCTGGTTCAGCTGTTGGGCTTGCGCGTCGGGCTTTTTTTTTGGCGAAATTTGAGGTTTAGCCTTTGCTGGCTTGCTTTGTGCGCTATCTTTTTCGCGCTCTTTGGTAGGCTTAAATCCTTGCATGGGTGTACCTCAGATATAGGACACATTCACGTGGTCGGTGTCTTCGCGCGTTTCGCGGCGCAGGTCGGCATCGGGTCGCGCGCCAAAGTACGCGGTGAATGCACGTTCAGCCTGGGCAGCGCGCTGCGGGTCGAAACTTTCTGCGTCTGGTTGCGAAAACGCACAGTGCAGAGCCCAAAGCACCAGCTTTTCATGGTGTGCCACGCCGATTTCAGGGGTGTCGGTGTCTTCAGTCATGGTGCTGATAGGCAAGCGGTAGCCTTCCAGCACCAGCTTTCCCGCAGCCTTTGGCGGTGTAGCCAGCCGGATTTTGGTTTCCAGCTGCACGGCATAGGGCAGCACATACTTGTGGTCGGTGCGCCACTCGGGGTGGTTGCGTGAGAGCCATTCCGTCGATTTCAGGGCCAGCTCTGTATCGGGCTGGCCATCTTCTATGCGCATCAAGTACGTGATTTCGTACAGTGCCTCGTGCAATTGGTAAACCGATTGGCCGGGCTGCAGAGTGATTTCGCACACCTGTGGCAACACACACTCGTGCAGCAGGCGGGCGCGAATTGCCGCTTCGTGCTCGGCCTCGTTGAGTACACGCTTCACATACTCGTCTTCAAACAAGTAGGGCTCTACGGTGTCTTTGGCATCGTTGCGAAAGCGCTCCACCAGCTGCTTGAGTGTGTGTTTCATATCAGCGCACCCCGAACTGTTCCACCAGACCGGCTACTTCTTCACGAATGGACTGCAGCGCGCGCGTCTTGTTGATGTTCACGTCGTACTTGGCAGCGTATTCCTTGAGCTGGTCCTTGTCCCAATTGCTGATTGCCAAGAGCATTTCTTCCTTGGCCTGGTGCTCCTGCTGCTGGGCCTGCTCTTGGGCGTGCACCTGGGCAATGACAGCAGCGCGCTCGGCTTCTTCTTGCTGTGCCTGTGCATTCTGCTGCAGGTCCTTTTGTTCCTCCCCCTTGGTGGCAGGCGCGGGCTTGACCGCCTTGAACTCGGCAAACTTCAGCAGCTTCTTGGCAGCCATGGGGCTGACCAAGTGCTCGTCGCCGGGTTGCCACTCGCGGAAAGAGCCATAACGCTTGTCATTGAACGGCTTACGGCCGCCGTAGGCCAACTTAATCAGGTCCATGTTTTCCCCTGTTTGTTGCAAAAAAGGGCAAGCCTGCTTGGCAAGCCTGCCCTTGGCGGGTGCTGGCGCGAAGGGCTTAACCTTCCATGGCCGCGTCGATGGTCACTTCCACGCGGGAAGCCTTTTCGTTGTCTGCGCCACCCAGCTTGGCCACCAGATAGGCGTCCTTGGGCAAGCGCACACTGGCGTTGGTCGTGGCATTGCGCAAGCGGCCGGCCGCATCGACCACCAGGCCAGAGCCAAAATAGTCATCGTCCTGCGGTACGGCGGTATGGTCGATGCCATCCACGTACTTAAAGCCCAGTGTCAGCGTGGTGCCTGCAGACATGGGCGTAGTCACGTTCGCCAGGCTGTCGTGCAAACGCATGCCTGCGGGCAGGATTCCCAGCGCGACTTCATCGTCTTGCTTGAAATCGGCCAGTACGTCAGCGCCCAGCACCTTGCCGTTGGTGTCCGTAGACAGCACGAAATGCAGCTTCTGGCTGTTGCCGTAAGCTGTGTTGCCCACACGGTTGTGGGGATTGGTCTTGAGAACTCGCATGGTTGCTCTCCTGAGTATTGGTATCGGGAGCTACCCCCGAAGGGGTAGCAGTGGCGCGCTGGTGGCTTATGCCAGCTCACCGGCCATCAGAGGCACGGCGGTGTCGATGGCAATCACACCGTGGTCGGTGTAGTGGAACTTGCCATCGCCTTGGTCCACCTTCCAGCGGACCTTGGCCATGCCCAGGATGGCGCCGATAAGCAGCTCCATCTTGTCGCCGTGGTCGAACTCTTCTTCCGACCAGAAGAAAGGCATGCCACCCTTCTTGTCGGGCGCGGCGGCAAAGGCCTGAGCCAGTGCTTGTCCACCCAGCAGCAGCGCACGGTCCACGGCATGGGTTTTGCCGAAGCTAGTGGGCACCATGACAGCGGTTTCCACTTCGCTGGAGTAAGACGCGCAGTAGCGAATCTCATTGCCAGCGTAGAAACGGATGGGCTTGGGCATCTTGCAAATCAGGATGCCGTTCCACAGACCCACTTCGCCCAAGAACAGCGGATGGTTCTTGGCCTTGGATGCGCGCGCCAGGGCGTTTGCCTGGAACTGACGGAATTGGGGGTCTTGCGCGAATGCGTGGTACTGGGCAGGCGACACCAGCAGGCAGCGCAGTGGCGAGTCTTCAGAAACAATGTCTCCGGGAATCTTCACTGCGGGAGGTGGCAGCGCAATGCTTTCCACCACCGTGCGAATGGAATCCACCACATCCATGCTCAACATATCCGTGGTTTCAATGTCCATCGCGCCAGAGTTGGCCGCAAAGGGCTTGATCGCGTCACCATCAGCGATGTAGTGACGGTTCTTCGTGGGCGCCTTCACGGGGTTAATCATGATTTCTTCAAAATCTTGGTGGTCGGGCGTAGGCACCTTCCATTCGTTGTTGTTGTGGAAACCACGAGCACCGGCCATGTGCACCAGTGTGGATTGGTCCTGGTAGCCGTCCATCAGCGACTGCGCGATGGGTCGGCCCAAGCGATAGAAGTCCACGGGGGAACGCACCTTGCTCATGGTGTCGCCCAGGTCCACGGGGAATCGCGCTTGGTCTACGCGCAGACGGTACTTGTCCAGCGCCATGCCTACGCCCTTACCCTCGGCCTTCTTGCGGCCCATGATGGGGTAAGCACCCACTGGCTGCACAAAGTGGAACTCCACCTCGTCACCAGTGCCCTTGCCCAAGTCTTGGGCCTTCACGATGGGCATATCTGCCGATGTTTGCTTGCGAATCGTCGCGGCAGCACCTTCTTCACCCTTTGGAAATGGCGCGCTCAACTTATTGATAGTCGAGTTGCGTTGCTGGGACTGTGCAAACAGGCCAGCTGCTTGCACAAACTGGGCATTGGGGCTGCCAGCGCCTACAGAAGTTTTTCCGGACATTTTTAGTCCTCCTGCTATGGGATTGGTAGCACCGCATCACGCGGGGCTAGGGTTTCAAAGCACTGAGTTCATCAGCTGCTCAATCTGCTCGGGGGTCTTACCCTCCATCAGCGACAGCAAAGAGCTGGGGTCGTTGGCCACACTCAGCTGCTCGGCAGTGCTCTTATCCGCCAGTCCACCGGGCACATCCGTCAGGGTGAATGGGGGATTGTTCTGAGCCTGCTGCAGCATGGCACGCACATTGCTCTTGCCACCGGCTACGCCGGTTTGCTGCTTGAAGGTGTCGAACACCTCGATCACTTGCGCTGCACTGCCTGCTTTCAGCGTCTGCTCGGTAGCAGCGCGCATGAATGCGGGCATGCCTTGCAGCCACTTGGACCACTGTTCGGACTCCACAATTTCGTCTGCGTCCTGGTGGGCGCTGTAGATCGCGTTGTAGTGCGCGTCTTCGGCGGCCTTTTGTGCAGACTTGGCGCGCTCGGCCACCATGGGCGCGAGTGCGTTCTGTACGCGCATATCCACCAGCTTGGCGATGCCATTGGCGATGGCCTCTTCGGAGAAGTCACCGAACAGGTTCATGTCCACACCGTCAGCAATAGCTGCCTGCGCGATGGCCAAGTTCTGGTCAGCCGTCGTCGCGGTTTCGCCTGCATCGGCGCGGGCCTGGGCATCCTGCTGGGCCTGCTGCAGATTGTTCTGCTGCTGGGCAGTCAGTTGCTGAAGCTGCTCTTGCAGTTCAGCTGCGCGCTGTTTCCACTGGTCGCGGTCTGTGCGAGCCTCCACCAACTTTTCGTAGGGGATGGTGTACCCACCGGACTTGCTGGCGATGGGCGCGGGCTTCTCGTCTTCCTGAGTGCCGTTGTCCTGTGCGCCTGCGGCAGCGGTGGCTGCATCAGTGCCGCTGAGTGCGGTTTGTGTGTTTGTAGTGTCCGTGCCTGCATCGTCAGCACCATGGCTCTCTGGCTGGCGCTCCGCACCAGTGTCGAGGTCAAGGGTTCCGTTCAATGCGGCTTCCAGCAAAGCGCTGGGGTTGTGTGTTCCTGACATGCGTTTAACCCCAGCTATCCGGCTGGGCCTATGTGTGCATGCAGCGGTCATGAGAAGTGGGGCAAGGCCTCCGGCCCTACCCCGCTACTCTTTTTCCGTCTGCGGGAAATGCCGCCTCATCACGAGGGGGCTGTCTCATTGCACGCTATTGCGCACAACTTGAGGATTAGTTTCTGCGGCCATGTCAAGATTTCCTAACCCTAGCCGGGGTGACGTAAAAAAACCGCCACGGTGGGCGGTTTGTTTTAGTGGCGCGCCCTAGATGTTGTCTTCCACCTCTGGTGTCTCGATACCCTGCATGCCGGTGCCTGGCTGCTGTGGCACTGGTGGGAATGCTGGGCTCGTGTTCTCTCGCACTTCCGGTAGCCCATCCTCTCCGGGTCGGCCTTGGCCTTGCAGGTATGGGTCTTTCATCTGCACGGCGGCCTGAGTCTGTGCCGTTGGGAAGTTCGGGTCGTCGCCACCAGGGTTGGGCTTTTGGTAGCCCGCGGACTGCATGATTGCGTCTGCCACTGGGGCAATCATTGGCATCTGCGCCACCTGGGCACCTGCTTGCATTGCGCTGAATGCCGCCTGCACGCCGGTCTGCACAGCTTCTTGCAGCAGCTTTTTGATCTTGGCATCGCTCTCGCGCTCCTTGATTTCCAGCTCCCGCAGCTTCAAGTCGTGCATCAGCTCCTGCTTGACCTGTTCGCGGATTGCCTCGGGGTCTGCTTGCTGCTCTGCATTGCGCAGTGTTTCCACCACCTGTTTCTTGCGCGGGGTGTCCATGAGGTCCACCAGGAAAGGCAGCATCACCTGCTGCGCGTGCGCTGGCAGTGCTTTCACGGCCTCGCTCAAGGCATTAAGCTGCTGGGCGCGGAAGCCTGGGCTGCTTGGTACGTCCTCCAGGGCCACTTTCAAGCGCGTGCGCTGAATGTCGTTGCTCAGGTACAGCATGCCAGTTACCGGGTCGCGCTCGGGCTTGTTCAGCACCACGGTGCGCGGTGGGTTGATCGTGTCGCCTTCAATCACCACCGTTGTTTCTTCGCGTCCCGTGTCTTCAATAATGAGCGCCATCAGCATTTCACCTACCAGCGCGCGTGCCTCCTTGAAGCTGTCCATGGGGTCTGCCAGCGTCGTGGTGCTTTGCTCCAGCTGCGTCTGCTCCTGCAGCCCACTGCGCGCGGTGCCCTGCTGGCCACGCAGGCTGGGGGTGATGGGCGTCACACGCTCGATGGCAGCGCGGCTGTCCTGCATCAGCTGGAACTGCTGTGCGTTGAGCTGGAAGTCGCGGTGCACTTCAAAGCGTGCACCAGGCAGGGACATATGCTGGGCATTGAGCACAATGTCAGCATCCGGGCGCGCGATTGCACGCCGGAATTGATCGTCTGTCATGTCCACGGCACCCTTTGTGCGCTCTGTACGTACCGCACCCATGCCCCAGCGCAGCTTGGCGATGGTGGAGTTCAGGCTGTCTTGCGGGAAAAGCATGTCCCGCACCAGCCCAAAAGGCACTCCAGTGGTGTCCTCGCGGTAGCACCACACTGGCACATAAGGGAAGCCCTTGAATGGGTATGGTGTGGGACCGTCAGCAAGGCGATGTGGGCCAATCCAGTAACTGCGGCGCATGCGTGCCACCACGGCGCGCTGCAGCTGTGCTACACCAGACTGCACGGCTGCAATGTGAGCGGCATTGGACTCGTCAAGCTCCACCACGCGGCCATTGCGCAGCTTCAGCACCATCACGCTGACCCAGCGCCGGTACCAGACTTCAGAGATACACACCTGGCGGTTTTCTGTGTTGTACCAGCTGTCCTCCTGCAGCGTCCAGCCGCGCTCGGTGTCAGCAGCTGCGTACAGCCCCGTACTCTGCCCACCCTCAAGCTCCATATTGAACAGGTCAGAAGCCCAGCCAGCCTGCATGCGCAAGATAAGCTCGGCATGCTCGGGGAACAGCATTGCGGCCTGGTCTTTATC
>ERZ1035048.115-NODE-115-length-26539-cov-27.755135_pt1 | contig 26539 bp, 27 predicted proteins | sample MGYA00520587_ERZ1035048 | MGnify/ENA primary metagenome ERZ1035048 (study PRJEB33766, sample SAMN09781693) | gut metagenome | biome: gut microbiome | host: Homo sapiens | place: Madagascar | study: EMG produced TPA metagenomics assembly of the PRJNA485056 data... | reverse complement strand
GAGGTACTAACTTGATAAATAAAATAATATATGAAAAAAATAGCTAATATAACTTGGATAACTTATCCAAATTTTGGAACATTCTTGCAGGCTTATGCTTTGCAGCAATATATTGTTTCTCAGGGCTATGAAGATGCTATTCTAGATGATTCTACAATCATAGAAAAGCACGTTAGCTGGAAACATAGAATTAAAAAGTTGCTATTGGAACTTGATCTTTCATATCGTAGATTTGCCAATAACCAGAAGAAATCGAAAGCGTTGTATGAAAGATTTAAATTAGAACATCTTGTCATAGATAAAGATATCGAGAATCTTCAAAAACTAGATGCTCATTATGATTGTTTTGTTTGTGGCAGTGATCAGATTTGGTTTCCTTTCTTTTTAGCAGATCCAAAATCCAGTTTTTTCTATGCAGATTTTACTAAACAGAAAAAAATAGCTTATGCACCAAGTATTGGAATATCAAATATGCCTAATGAATATAGAAATCGTTTTAAGAGCTTAATTAAAGATTTTTCTTTCTTGTCTGCAAGAGAACCTCAAGGGCAGCAGATAATGGAAGAACTCTCAGGTAAATCTGTAGTAAATGTCGCAGATCCTACATTCCTGCTGGATAAAACTCGATGGGAGATGCTTTTGCCCAAGCAAGAAGGTGTGAAGGATAAGTATATTCTAGGCTATTTCTTAACATCTAATCCTATTTATATTGAAGCTGCAAGAAAGTATGCCCATAGCCATGGATATAAGTTTAAGATGTTTTATACGGATAAAACTTATTATAATGAAGCAGATGAAGTAATAACTGCTGGTCCGATAGAATTTTTGGAGGCTATTCATAATGCGGAGTATCTATTTACGGATTCTTTTCATGGTAGTATTTTCGCATCCATATTTAATGTTCAGTTCATAACATTCAAGAGATTTAAAAAGTCTGTTACAAGTGAAAATTCTAGAGTTGAAAATCTATTGAAAATAATGAAGATAGAAGAAAGACTCTTGTCTGAAGATGAGGTTAGTCTAATTGATAGTCTTGAAAAAATTGATTTTGAAAAAGTATGGAAGAACTTAACTCCATTTATAAAAGAATCAAAAGAATATTTAAATAATGCACTCAAATAATAAAATAAAAGAAATTTGCCCTGTTGATAAATGTACAGGTTGCTCTGCTTGTTATAATGCCTGCCGTCATCAGGCGATTAATATGGTTGAGGATTCTTTGGGGCATCTTCATCCAGAGATAGATGGTGATAAATGTGTCGGTTGTCATCTATGTCAGATGTCCTGTCCTGTCATTAATAGACAAACCTTGCTTTATCCCAAATCTTGTTATGCTGTAGCATTAGCAGAGGAGAAAGATTTAATGGAAAGTGCTTCTGGCGGAGCTGCAACTGCTTTAATGAGAGCTGTCGTTTCTGAAAATGGTATCGTATATGGATGCACTGGTGAAGATGTGTTTCATGTGCACCATATTAGGGTAGATTCCTTGCAGGATATACAAAGATTAAGAGGTTCTAAGTATGTGCAATCAGAGATTGGTACAACGTATAGGAACGTACTCAAAGACCTAAAGGATGATAAAATGGTCTTGTTTACTGGAACACCTTGCCAAATTGCAGGTTTGAAATCTTTCTTGCGAAAGGATTATTCCAACTTGACGACTATAGATTTGGTATGTCATGGAGTGCCTTCTCAAAAAATGCTGACGGAGAATATTGGCTATTATACAGGAGAAAAAGATGGCAAGAAAATAAAAGTTTCATTCCGTAAAAAGGTTGTTGAGGATGGAGGCAATACCAAACTCAATTCTGCAAGAATTGAGTATGGTTGGTTTTTACAAAACCAACCATACTCAAGTATAAGTCGCAAGTTTTATGATGATAGCTATATGTTTGGTTTCCTACAATGTCTTACTTTCCGTGAAAGTTGTTATACTTGTAGATATGCTACCTCAGCTCGTTGTTCTGATATAACTGTGGCTGATTTCTGGGGATTAGGGGATGATGCAGACTTTGAAAAAGGAAAAGGAGTTTCTCTCTGTTTCGTAAATACGGATAAAGGTCAAGTATTATTGGACAAGATAAAAGAATTGGTTATTTTGACGGAACGTGATATTGTTGAAGGAATAAGTGGTAATGGTCAACTTCAGCGACCAAGTGGTAAAAACTGGTCTCATCGTTTATTTCGAAATCTTTATCCAAACGTTGGTTTGAAAGTAGCAATAGACCAATCTTTGAAAAAGGAAAGGTTTAAGCTTAAGGTTCTACCGCCTCTAAAGAAATTCATAAAAAAAATAATAGGAAGAAAGTAAGAAAAAGCAAGTTGTAGAGTTAATGTATATTGTGTGAATCCAAAAGTTTTTATCTCTTACAGTTATCATCCTGGAGAGAATAAGATTAGAAAACATCAACTAGCTAGGCGCTAGATGAGTGATAACACGACAGAAAGCCTGCATTAGTGTATTGGTTTAAACGATTTACTGACTTTCCAATTAATAAAATAAAGAATTTATTAAAGTTGAATAAATGATAGAATGTTTTAAGATACAGCTTCTTTCTTTTGATAATGAAGAGGATATCTTTAATATCAAAAAAGGAAAGAGAATATTTGGAGTGGATTGCTTGAAGCCATACTTCAAAGCTAATCCAACCATTATTGTGGCAGATCCTTTCTTGTTTGAATATAAGGGTATGCTGCATCTGTTTTATGAAAGTAAGGGACTTTATACCCCTGGTGTACTCATGATGACTTCTACCTCGGATTTGGTTAACTGGTCTAAGCCTGTAGTTGTATTGAAAGAGTCATTTCATCTTTCTTATCCTTGGGTGTTTGAGGGAAATGGAAAGGTATATATGATACCGGAAACAGGGCAAGATGGGAGCATTCGTTTATATGAAGCAACGGATGAAACTCTTAGTTCATTTAGACTTGTTAAAAAGTTATTGGAGCAACCGAAGGATAAGAAAATCCGCATAGGTTATGGTGATTCTTCTATTCACAAAATAGATGGTAAGTATTACCTGATGACCATGTTGCAATATAGTGAACCTGTGAATGTTTTGGAACTCTATATTAGTGATAAGTTTGAAGGTCCATATACAGCTCATCCTAGTTCACCTATTATTAAAAGTAATAAGGTCGGTCGCGATGCTGGTTGTTGGATAGAATATCAAGGCAAGTTGTTGAGAGTATCTCAAGATTGTACTCATCGCTATGGTGACAACGTTCATGTTTCTGAGATAACGAAACTTTCTCCAACAGAATATGAAGAAACCATATTGAAGGAAAAGATATTGCCGACGGATATCCCTTTCTATAAAGAAGGTGGACATCAATTTAACGTGATCAATTTTAAAGGCAAATGGATTGTTGCTACCGATGCAAAAGAATACCATCGCCTGATTGGAACAAGAATTTTACATAAGATAAAGAGTAAGCTATGATACCAAAAGTAATTCATTATTGTTGGTTTGGGAGGAATCCTCTGCCAAAGAGTGCACAGAAGTGTATTGCTTCATGGAGAAAGTATCTCCCTGATTATGAGATAAAGGAGTGGAATGAGAGTAACTTTGATGTGAATATCATTCCTTATACAGCAGAGGCATATAAGGCTAAGAAGTATGCCTTTGTGAGTGATTATGCCCGTTTCTGGATTCTCTACAAATATGGTGGTCTTTATTTTGATACCGATGTTGAGGTTATCAAGAATATGGATAACATCATTGCCAAAGGTCCGTTTATGGGGTGTGAGAAAAGAAATATAAATTGTTTAACAAAGTCCCCTGCTATAGCACCAGGATTAGGATTAGGGGTAACTCCTGGATTTCCACTATATAAAGATTTACTTAATGTTTATGATAAAAAGCATTTGTTTTCTAGACTCGGAAAAATTGAAGAGACAATTGTTGGTATTACAACACGTTTGTTAGAAGAACGAGGATTAGTACAAGATAATGAAGGAATATGGCATTGCCTTGATTTAAACATATATCCGGAGGAATATTTTTGCCCTAAAAATTACTATACTGGAGAATTAGTTATCACTCCAAATACTTGTTCTATCCATCATTATACTGCTACTTGGCATAAAAATACGAAGACATTTCTAGAGAAACTCAAAAATCGCCTTCATTTGATGTATATTAGATATTCGGTATTTTTTCAGCATTAAAAAATGAATAATTTTTCGTTAGATATAGATTATTTATTTATTACTTTGTTTTTAGTATTAATTTACTATATAGCAGGTAGTAATATAGCTAAAGGAAAAAGCTATTGGCAGAGTTCGATACTTTGTATTATATCGATGGTCTTTATAATGGGAGTAAGATATAATCGCGGTAATGATTATATGCATTATATTGCAGTATATGAATATGATTTAGAAGATGATCAGATACTTTTTACCTGGATTAATCATCTGTTAAAAAGTTTTAATACTCACCCAATTGAGATTTTTGCCTATTATGCTTTTCCTTTTGCAGTGTTTTCTTTGTTTTTATTAAAAAGATATAAGCTTTATGCTAAATACCTTCTTCCTTTGTTTGTTGTAGGTTGGCTTCAGTATGAAGAGTCCATGATTAGACAAATATTAGGCTTCTCATTTGGTTTTGTTTATTTATTTTATTTATTTAAAATTGATTTTAACAATATAAAGAAAAAGGCTAATGTCATAGCCTTAGTTGAGAGTTTGATTTTTTTATTATGCTCGTATAGTATACATTCTGCAAATGTCATAACTCTCGCCTTTATTACTGTTATATATTTATTTTTAAAGAGACCTGTTTATTATAAAATCTCGATTCCTCTATATTTGATTGGTGCCCTTTATTTTTCTACTAAGAGTGATACCTCTTTTTTAAATCCAATTTTATCCTTCTTGTCTAGTCAAGATGATAAATTTAGTCAATATGCTGATAAGGCAGATGTATGGTTTGGTAAAGAGGGGTATAGTGAACGTTATACCGCAAACTTTCTGATAAAGTTTTTTAATGTAACATCCAATTGTGCTATCATGTATTTGGGGTATAAATTGCTAGCAGGATTTAAAAAATTAGATAAAAGTTTAATTGCTCTTTATAATGTTTATGTTTTAGGAACAATATTATATGATTCTTTTATCAATTATGAAGCTATAAATAGAATAACTAGATATTTTTATGCATTTTGGATTTTCCCTTTTGCATTAATTCTTTTTTATAGAAAGTCTTTTTACAAGGAAAGTTCTTTGCAATTAGCTTACATTATTTCGTTTGGCGTATTTATTCATTTCTTTAGATATTTATTTTTTAAAGGAAATCAAACTTTATTTTTATGGGACATATAAAATTATCGGTGATAATACCGATTTATAATGTTGAATTATATATTAAACGTTGTGCAGAAAGTATTTTAAATCAGAATCTTTCGAAGGACGAATATGAAGTTATATTTGTAAATGATGGCACTAAAGATAATAGTGTTGAAGTTTTGAATAAAGCTATAGATTTTGAGAAGTATCCAAATTTTCATATCTATAACAAAGAGAATGGTGGACTCAGTTCTGCTCGTAATTTTGGTTTAGATAAAGCACATGGTGATTATGTTTGGTTTGTTGATTCAGATGATTGGATAGAACCAAATTGTTTAGCAAAAATTGTAAAAAAACTAAATGAAATTAATCCTAATATACTCTATATTTATGCAGACGAGTATGAAGGAAACGAAGTCTATAAAAGAGGGGATTTTAATGATTTTGGAGTAGTGAGTGGAAAATACTTTCTGGAGAATATTAAAAAGTATAACTGTGCTCCATTTTATATTTATAAACGTTCTTATCTCTCCGATCATGGTTTTGTGTTTCATTTAGGTTTATTGCATGAGGATAATGAATTTACTCCTAAGGTTCTGTATCATGCTGCAGCTGTAACATCTATTGAGGGCTATTTTTATCATATATTTAGGCATCCAGGTTCTATTACATGGACTCCAAATCCGAAAAGACTTTTTGATTTGATCAAGATTGCAATGGCTTACAAAGAATTTGCTAAGAAAATACCGAAACAAGATAGATACTTATATTGTAACGTTATCGGAAATAATATAAATCAAGCGATGTTTGAATGTCCAAAATATTCTATGGACATTCAACAGTCTGTTAATTCAGCAATTAGTAGTGGAAAATTTTCAGCAGAATTGTTTAACTCTAGTATAAAAAAATATAAGCTAGAGGGACTATTGTTCTCTATCTTTCCTAAGAAATGTTTACAAGTTTATTCGTTTTTACAGATGTTTAATAGAGACAAAGGTGGCCAAAAGAAAATGAGACAATTGGAATCTTAATACTAACTTTTAATATGTACTATGCACATAGAATGTTAGTTTTATTAATTTTAATTTCAAGTTAACAATGAATGATTTTAAAGATATTACAGTTGCAGTAGCCGGCACCGGCTACGTAGGTCTGAGCATAGCTACGTTATTGTCCCAGCACCATCATGTAACAGCAGTAGATGTAATCCCAGAAAAGGTGGAGAAACTCAACAATAAGATTTCTCCAATCCAGGACGATTACATCGAAAAGTATTTGGCTGAAAAGCCATTGAACCTCGTGGCAACCCTTGACGGCAAGTCAGCCTATAAGGATGCAGACTTCGTAGTGATTGCAGCACCAACCAACTACGACCCAGTGAAGAACTACTTCGATACAACCCATGTAGAAGAAGTCATCGACCTGGTTCTGGAGGTAAACCCAGATGCAGTGATGGTCATCAAGAGCACCATCCCTGTAGGTTACACCCGCAACCTCTACTTGAAGTATGCCAAGAAGGGCGTGAAGAAGTTCAACCTTCTCTTCTCTCCAGAGTTCCTTCGTGAGAGCAAGGCACTCTATGATAACCTTTACCCAAGCCGCATCATCGTAGGCTATCCAAAGATTATCGATCGCCCTGAGTTTGCAGAGGAGAACGAGGCTATCAAGTCTGTAACCAATGTCGAGATGTTGAAGGAAGCAGCCAAGACCTTCGCCGCTCTGCTCCAGGAAGGTGCCATCAAGGAAAACATCGATACCCTCTTCATGGGCATGAAGGAAGCAGAGGCAGTCAAGCTCTTCGCCAATACCTATCTGGCACTCCGAGTAAGCTACTTCAATGAGTTGGATACATACGCAGAGGTAAAGGGACTCGATACCAAGGCAATCATCGATGGCGTAGGTCTTGACCCACGAATCGGCACCCATTACAACAACCCAAGCTTCGGCTATGGTGGTTATTGCTTGCCAAAGGATACCAAGCAGCTCTTAGCAAACTATGCCGATGTACCTGAGAACCTGATAGAGGCAATCGTAGAGAGCAACCGTACCCGTAAGGACTATATCGCTGATGCCGTACTCCAGAAGGCAGGTTATTACAGCTATGCCGATGCCAACAGCTATGATGCTAGCAAGGAACACAACTGCGTGATTGGAGTCTATCGCTTGACCATGAAGTCGAATAGCGACAATTTCCGCCAAAGTGCCATCCAAGGTATCATGAAGCGTATCAAGGCAAAGGGTGCAGAGGTAGTTATCTATGAGCCAACCTTGGAAGAAGGTAGCACCTTCTTCGGTAGCCGAGTAGAGAACAACCTTGAAGCCTTCAAGGCACAGAGCCATGCCATCATTGCCAACCGCTATGATGCTTGTTTGGATGATGTAAAGGATAAAGTATATACTCGTGATATATTTAGACGAGACTAAATTGTATATGTTATTTGTATGGATTTTGACAGTGATAATTTTTAAACGATACACTTTTTTATATACTATAATAGAGTTAGATGAAAATTTTAATAATAAAAGATGTACCTGGTGAGATTAAGGCTCAGCGAATGACCTATAATATTCAAGAGATAGGGCTTGCCCTTGCTTTGAACAAAAATGGTCATCAATGTGATGTTATGAGTATCTCTGATAATAATCAATTCTCTAAAAATGAAGTTTGTATTGATAATCAGAAGATAACTATATATAGTGTAAAAGCTATTGTCGCATTAAAAAATGGATGGCTTAAAAACATTGATGCTATTCTTGATAGTTACGATATTATTCAGGTTTGTGAATATAATCAAATCTATACATGGTATCTGGCAAAGAAATATCAGCACAAGATGGTATGTTATCATGGTCCATATTATTGTGATTTCAACCATAACTACAATAAGATGGCTAAGGTGTTTGATATGTTCTTTGTTAATAGATACAGAAAGCTGAGCACTTGTTTTATTACTAAAAGTGGTTTGGCTAAAGAGTATCTTAATTCAAAAGGGTTGGACAATGTACATTCTGTTGGCGTGGGATTGGGTACATCTTTCTTGCATAACATCACCAATGAGGAACTACCAGAATTGGCTCCGATTAAAGAGATGAATTGCCTTAAACTATTGTATATAGGTGTAATAGAACCTAGGCGTAATTCTCTATTTATGCTTGATATATTGAATGAGTTGAAGATAAAAGGTGAAAACTTTAAGCTCATTATGATAGGTCGATATAAAAATGAAGCATATAAAAATGTTTTCAATGCAAAAATCCATGAACTGGAGCTTTCTGATAATATTTATTATATTCCAAGAGTTGAGCAAAAGTTTTTAAGCAAGGTTTATGCTAACACGGATATATTCCTTCTGCCTACAATTTATGATATATATGGTATGGTACTTTTGGAGTCTATGTATTTCGGAATGCCTACTATTACTAGCGTAAATGGAGGCTCAAATATGATGATTGAAGATGGAACCAATGGATTTATTATCCCTAAATTTGAAGCAAAAGTTTGGGCAGAAAAAGTTATCAAACTTTCTAAAGACAAAGTATATTGCAAAAAAATAGGGGATGCAGCACATAAAACTATTGTAGAAAAGTTTACGTGGGATAAATTGGCTTCTAAATTCATAAACATATACGAACAAAAACTGAAGGAGGGATAAAATGAAATCAATTGCATTGTTTAAAGAATATATCACTGCTGATTTTCAGAGATATGAACCTCGTCCTTTTTTTCCATATTTCTTCTTACGCATGACTGTCTATCCGTATTTTCGACTGCTTGTCATCTATCGTTTTTTGACATGCTTTGGCAGATGTGGGGGGGCATTTTGTGGTGGTTATTAAAGATATATTATGCTTATTTACAAAGACGCATTCTTGTAGAATTACCATTAAGTGTAAAGATTGGAAAAGGATGTATGTTCAATCATTATGGTCCTAGGACTTTTAACCCAGGAACAATAATTGGAGAAAACGCTACGATATTTCCGTCAGTTCTGATAGGGTCTGTTCGAGGGAAAACTGGAGTTTCTGTCTCTCGTATAGGTGATAATGTCTTTTTAGGAGCTGGATGTAAAATTCTAGGCGGCGTACATGTCGGGAACTATACATTTATATGTCCCAATTCAGTTGTTGTAAAAGATGTCCCTGATGGAGATGTTGTTAGTGGTATTCCTGCTAAGCGATTGAATGGTTGCGGCAAGAAGAATGTAGTATTGTATTTATAATAAGTGATATTGCAAGCATTTTGTAATTGGTGACTATTCCCTCGTTATTAAAGAGATTCCTGATTGCTTGGTGACAGCAAGTTTTCCTACAAAGGTCATTAACATGTATGACTTTATGAAGGAAGAATGGGTGAAAATGAAGTTTTTATTTTGATTAAAGAGACCACTTGAAAAAGTCAGAGCACTATCAATCTGAAAGTTAAATAGCAAAAAGAAGCCTAAAATGAGCTCTTTTATACTATAAATTTCATGCAGAATAGTTCTTTTTATGCTTTTAAGTTTTAAACTATAAGCATTTTGAGGTACCCATATGTTTTGATGGCACTTTTTCAAGGTGACTCATTAAATGTTTTAGAATTATGGCTAATTGGACAATTCAAGAAAGAAGACAGATTTGGAACAAAGGACAAGTTGTTCCAGGTGAAGATCCTGCTGTATGGCGTAAAGACCAATGTGGAGCGTTTATCAAGTGGGACAAGTATGGGGATAGATCTGACCGTTATAACAATGGCTGGGAAATAGATCATATTAAACCAGATTCAAATGGTGGACCTGATACAATAAGTAATGCAAGACCATTACAATGATATAATAATGCAAGTAGACTGGATGGCAAATTGACTTGCCCGGTATCAGCTAAGGAGGAGTAATTTGGGGGAAAAAACTAAGAATGATAGCATTGTCATCATGTCTTGTACTTATTGTATTAAGATTTGTTGGTGATATCAAGGGGCTATTTATCTTGCCTGATTTTATTGTATTTGCAGCTTGCCTGATTTAAAGGATATTGTGTTGAATAATAAGGTGGCTAAGTATCAGAGTGGTATTAGTATGGAGATTTATCTCTGCCACATGATGTTTTTTAGAGTAGCAAGTATGTTGTATGTAGCTACTTGTATTGCAACATTGATTGGTGCGATATGTTTTTCGCATGTTATCAAATACTATGTTTTTGATAGTTTAAAGAATAATAAATATTTTGTTACAAAATGAAAAAAATAGCAATAATAGGCGCTTGCGGTTATATAGGGAAGCATCTTGTAAAGTATTTGCGTGACAATTATAATATTGAGCCTGATATTTATGATATATTTGCAGCTTCTCTTTCTAACTATAGACAAGTTGATTTAACGGATAAGAATTCAGTAAATAACATAGATTTAAATGTCGATTACATTTTTGATTTTGCCGGTTTAACAGGAACGTATGCAGGCTTTGAGAAGTATGAGTTATACAATTCTATCAATGAACTTGGACTTCTCAATCTTTTGGATGCAATAAAGTCTTCACCTTATCGCCCGAAAATTATATACCCATCTACGCGTCTAGTTTATAAAGGTGTGGATAAACCGTTAAAGGAGGATGATGAGAAGGAGACCAAGACTATTTATGCAGTTAATAAATTGGCTTGCGAAGGTATATTGCAGGCATACAAGGCTAGCTTTGATATACCTTATACCGTGTTTAGAATTTGCATACCTTATGGTAACCTCTTATCTACTGATTATAGTTTTGGAACGGTAGGATTCTTTATCAAGCAAGCCAAATCTGGTAACGATATTACTCTCTATGGAGGAGGAGATGTTAAGCGTACCTTCACACATATGGAAGATCTTTGTTACCAAATCGTAGAAGGAACTTTTAATGCCAACAGTAACGGGGAAATTTATAATATAGGTGGCGAGACCCTTTCACTTAAAGAAGCTGCAGAAATCATAGCCGAGAAATATGATTCAAAGGTTGTTTCTGTACCATGGCCAGATCGTGATTTGCGTATAGAAAGCGGACATACATATTTTGATGATGCCAAAATACGCTCACTCATAAAGATTAACAGATATAAAAGAGTAATTGATTTTTCTAAAGATTTATAGTTATGAGAACAAAGAATATACAAGATACCCAACTTGATTTCTTGGTTTCAGCCATGAGTCATGGCAATTTTCAAACAACAGACCAAATATTGAGTTGGATGAAATCTCAAAATGAAGAGGTGGTAAGTAACATTAGGCAGATACCTATATCTGAATTGAGAGGTTGGAGCTATCGTGATGATCGAATTCGTCATAAGTCTGGTAAGTTCTTTTCGATAGATGGAATACATATCAGAACTAATTACCGTAATACTCCTGAATGGGACCAGCCAATTATCAATCAGCCTGAGATAGGATTCTTGGGATTTATCGTTAAGAAATTCAATGGTGTTTTACACTTCTTACTTCAGGCGAAGATAGAACCTGGAAACCTTAACATAGTCCAGCTTTCTCCTACACTTCAGGCAACAAGAAGTAACTATACTCGAGTACATGGTGGCAAAGCTCCTACTTATCTCGAATATTTTAATGGAGAAAAGGATGTTTTAATACTTGTAGACCAGCTACAATCAGAACAGGGAGCTCGTTTTTTACATAAGAGAAATAGAAACATTATTGTTGAGGTAGGCGAAGACGAGGAATTGGAAGTAAAGGAAGGTTATATTTGGGCTAGTCTTGGACAGATAAAGGAACTTTTACGCTATCCTAATGTTGTGAATATGGATAGTAGAACAGTAATCTCTTGTATAAATTTTGGCAGCTATTCTGAGCATTCACTTCGCCTTTTGGATGCAGTAAAGAGAATGAATGGCATACATAGCAGCAAGCCTGATTCTTTCTTGTATTCGGTTTTGAGTGGCGATAATCATCTGAATGAGTTACAGGATATAATTCAATGGATTACTTCTCTGAAATTTAAATACGAATTGGACGTGACTCCTGTAGGAATTTCCGAGATGAAAAATTGGATATACGATGGAAATACAATTCATCATGAAAGTGGCAAGTATTTCGATGTCATGGGCTGTCGGGTTGAAATTGGTAACCGAGAAGTTGTTTCATGGGACCAACCAATGGTTCGCTCGGCACAAGAAGGTCTGATGGGATTCATTGTTAAGAAGATTAATGGTATTTATCATTTCCTGGTTCAGGCAAAACTTGAATCAGGTAACTTTGATATCGTAGAGATGGCACCAACTGTTCAGTGTTTAACCGGTAACTATCGCAAAGGAAAGAATGAATATACCATTCCTTACCTTGAGCAGATTTTAAATGCTCCTAAAGATAAGATCTGGTACAGTAGCTACCAAAGTGAAGAAGGTGGTCGCTTTTTCCAAGAGCAAAACCTCAACATAATAGTTGAGGTCGGAGAAGAATTTCCGATAGAGGTTGAAGAAAACTATTGTTGGCTTACCCTCAACCAGATGCTCTCATTTGTTACATATAATAATTATTTAAATATAGCAGCACGTTCTTTGTTGTCTGCAATCAGCTTTTATTAAAATATTATGATTAGAATTGGAATAATATGTCCTTCTGAGATAGCGTTTCGCAGGTTTCTGCCTGCTCTTCAGAAGTCAAATAATAAGGTAGAGTTTACTGCTATTGGCATAGCCAGTCCACAAGAATGGTTCGGAGATTTGAGTAAAGTGCCTGTTGAGCAAATTGAAGAACAGCAAAGCCGTGAATGTGCCAAAGCACAAACTTTTATAGATCAATATGGTGGGAAAATAGTAGTCGGATATGAGGCTTTGATTTCATCCGAGGATATTGATGCCGTTTATCTTCCTTTACCTCCAGCTCTGCATTTTCATTGGGCTCAAAAAGCATTGGAAGCTGGTAAGCACGTATTCTTAGAGAAGCCTTCTACAACATGCTTAAAAGATACAGATGCCCTGATAAGAATAGCGTCTCAAAAGGGGTTGGCTCTCCATGAGAATTATATGTTTATCTATCATAATCAGTTAGAAACAATACAGAATATTGTCCAAAGTGGTGAGATAGGTGATGTACGCTTATATAGAATTTCATTTGGCTTCCCATTGCGCCAAATGAATGATTTTAGATACAATAAAAAACTCGGCGGAGGAGCTCTTCTGGATGCTGGCGGATATTGTTTGAAGTATGCAAATTATCTCTTAGGAGATAGTGCAAGAATCGTTACTGCCCAAGCAAACGATGTTGATGGTTTTGAGGTTGAGATGTATGGCTCGGCCACAATGGTTAACAACCAAGGTGCTGTTGCACAGATAGCTTTTGGTATGGATAATGACTATAAGTGCGATATCGAAATATGGGGAAGTAAGGGAACTATAACATCAAATCGCATATTGACAGCACCCGTTGATTTCGTCCCTCAATATACCATAAAGAAAAATCAAGAATTTGAGACTCGTGATTTGCCTTCAGATGATGCTTTCTTAAAATCTATTGAACGATTTGTTGATTGTATAGAAAATACTGATGATCGTAAGTATGAATATAGCATATTACATAAGCAAGAAGAATTAGTTGAACAATTTAAAATTATATCAAAATTAACATAATGTATGGAAGTTTGTATTACTTCGTAGAAAAGGTTTTCGATATTTTTAATTAAATTTGATATGAAGATTTTATTAGCACATAAATGCTTTTATTATAAGGGAGGAGCTGAAGTATTTTTCTTTGAAGTAGCTAGAGTTCTGAAGGAACATGGGCATGAAGTTGCTTTTTTTTCTATTAATGACGAAAAAAATTTAGAATCAGAATGGGCTAAATATTTTATTGATGCTCCTGATTTCAAGGCTCCAGGACTTTTTTCTAAACTTAAAGCTCTTGCAAATATCCCATATAGTCTTTCTACAAAAAGGGCTTTTATAAAGCTATTAAATGATTTTAAACCAGATATAGTTCATTGTTTTAATATAATGACTCATATATCTCCATCTATAATGGTTGCTGCACGAGAAAGAAATATTCCTGTAGTTATTTCTCATAATGATTACAAACATATTTGCCCTAATTATAAGCTATATAATGCAGGTAAGGCTTGTGATAAATGTAAAGATGGTTGTTATATTCACTGTTTATTAACGAAATGTGCTCATGGCTCATTGGCATTTAGTGCTGCAAGTACCATTGAAGCATATGTTCATAAGTGGATAAAAGTTTATGAGAAGAATGTTACACTTCATTTAGTCTCATGTAATTATATGGCTAATGTAACAGAAATGTTCTGGAAGCGTAAGATAAACTATGGAATGTTGCTTAATCCGTTTAAAGTACCTCCAATGCCAGATGTAATAAAAGAAGGTGATTTTGGATTGTATTTTGGCCGTTTAGTTGAAGAAAAAGGTGTAGACATTTTGCTAAAAGCTTTAACTGTAGCGGGTGATATTCCTTTCGTAATAGTAGGAAATGGTCCAGAAGAAGATAAGCTTAAAAAGATTGCTGTTGATGCAAATTTAAAGAATGTAAAGTTCGTTGGCCCTAAATGGGGAGCAGAACTTGATCATTATTTAAATAATTGTCGATATGTAGTATGTCCTTCAATTTGGCAGGAAAATGTGCCGTATGTTATTCTTCAAGCTTTTGCTGCATGTAAACCTGTCATTGGTTCTATTCGAGGTGGTATTCCAGAACTAATATCATCAGATAGAGGTGTACTATATGAAGCTGAAGACTATCATGCACTTGCTGAAAAAATGATTACGATGAATAAGAAACCTTTAGAATGCAAGACTATGGGTTTGGCTGCTCGAAAATTTGTTGAACATACGTTCAATGATAATGAATTTTATAAAGCTTTAAAAGATAATTATACGAAAGCTTTAGAGCTTGATAATAAGAAATGGTGTTAAAATAATGATATTTATGGAATATACAAATATTAGTTTTAAATCTTGTTTGTATTTCTAAAAATGGAGTATAGTAAATAAGTATATTATGTCAGAAAAGAAATTAAATGGTACTGTCATTGTAACTTATCGTTGCAATGCGCGTTGTTCAATGTGTAATCGTTACAAGGCTCCTTCTAAGCCTGAGGAGGAAATCTCTATAGAGACTATTAAGAAGCTACCTAAGATGTACTTTACCAACATCACAGGTGGTGAGCCTTTTATCCGTACGGACTTGAAGGACATCGTACGTGAGCTTTATAAGAAGAGCGACCGTATCGTAATCTCTACCAACGGCTTCTTCACCGACCGTATCATCGACCTGGCGAAGGAGTTCCCTCAGATTGGTATCCGTATCTCTATTGAGGGCTTGGAGAAGACCAACAATGAAATCCGTGGCTTGAACAATGGTTTCAACCGTGGCTATACTACCTTGAAGAAGCTCTGTGAGATGGGACTGAAGGATGTGGGCTTCGGTATGACCGTTCAGGACAAGAACGCTCCAGACCTCGTGCCTCTCTATGAATTGAGCAACAAGATGGGTATGGAGTTCGCTACCGCATCGCTCCATAACTCTTTCTACTTCGTTGAGGCTAAGAACATCATCCACGACCGTCCGATGGTGGCTAAGAACTTCGAGAACCTGGTGAACGAGCTGCTGAAGTCTAACTCTCCTAAGAAGTGGTTCCGTGCTTACTTCAATCATGGACTCATCAACTATATCTATGGTCAGAAGCGTCTCTTGCCTTGCGATATGAGTTTCGATACCTTCTTCATCGACCCATACGGTGATGTGATGCCATGTAATGGTACCAAGGATAAGGAGGTGATGGGTAACCTGAACCGCCAGACCTGGGATGAGCTTTGGAGTTCTCCAGAGGCAGAGCAGGTTCGCAAGAAGGTAAGACATTGTGACAGAAACTGCTGGATGATCGGTTCTGTTTCTCCTGCCATGCACAAGTACATCAAGACTCCTGCCCTGTGGGTGGCTAAGCACAAGCTGAAGAGCCTGCTCGGTATGAAGTACTCTATGTATGAGAACCCTATCTGCTGCGAATATCGTGATGGTAAGGTGACCAAGGAACAGCTTGACAAGCTTTCTACCTGCGATATGAATGCTGTGGTAAACAACGGTCTTTCTGCCGATTCTAAGGAGGCTTTGAAGGGCAAGCGTGGCGAGGACATCGTGAACGCTGACGTGGCTAGCCAGGGTTATGAAGCTACCAAAAAGGAAACAGATAGAAATATTGAAATCAAGTAATCACTTGATTCTCTTATGATTGATAAGAAGCCACAGTGCGGAGAGCATCGACATCAAGATGATGCCGAAGTACTGTATAGCTTCTTTGATATAGTTTGAAATCGAATTCATGCCTGCAAAGGTAATACTTTTATTTTGAAAATCTCTAGTTTTTATGAAAATAGTTGTAACAGGTACTCGTGGTATCCCGAATATCATGGGTGGCGTGGAGACGCATTGTGAGGAATTGTTCCCTAGAATGGTGGAGCGTGGTTATGATGTAACGTTGATCCGTCGTTCGAACTATGTGAAGGATGACTTGCATGAATGGAAAGGAGTGAAACTGGTAACGATTCCTTCTCCTAAGAAGAAGAGTTTCGAGGCCATCATCCATACTTTCCGTGCCATCAATGAGGCGAAGAAGTTGGGCGCAGATGTTTTGCATATCCATGCCATCGGTCCTGCGCTGCTGGTTCCATACGCCAAATTGCTAGGTATGAAGGTGGTGTTTACACATCATGGTCCTGACTATGACAGGGACAAGTGGGGATTTGCTGCCAAGACTATTCTGAAGATGGGTGAGCGTATGGGCTGCATGTTTGCCGATGATGTCATCGTCATCTCGACTGTCATCAAGAATCTCATTGCCCGTAAATATGGAAGGACGAAGAATGTACACCTTATATATAATGGTGTCTCTGAGCCTGAGATCTGCGACTATCCTGAATATTTCAAGGAACTGGGGATAGAGAAGGGAAAATATATCCTGGGTATGTGCAGATTTGTGCCTGAGAAGAACCTGCATCATCTGGTGGAGGCGTTTGTAAAGTGGAAAAAGTCGCACACGGATCTCACGGATTCCACGGATATAAAGTTAGTGTTAGCTGGCGATACAGACTTCGAAGATTCCTATTCCTTGGGATTGAAAGAGATGGCTCGGAAGAACGGTGTGGTGCTTACTGGCTTTATCAAAGGCAGAAAGCTTCATTCGCTGTTGACGAATTGCCGTTGCTATTGTCTTCCATCTTCGCACGAAGGTTTGCCGATTGCCCTGTTGGAGGCGATGAGCTATGGTGTAAAGGTAGTAGTGAGCGATATTCCAGCGAATCTGGAGGTTGGCTTACCAAAGGATGATTACTTCCAATGTGGTAACGTGGATGAACTTTCTGAAAAGCTCGGAAAGATTATCGAGGCCCCATTGCAGCATGTGAATTACGACATGAGCAAGTATGATTGGGACCGGATTGCTGATGAAGTAGGAGGAGTGTATCAAGGGGTGAAGAAATGATGTGAATAAACAAAGAAAAGATCCCAACCCATAAGCTTTTTAGGACTTATAAGCTGGGATGATTTTGAACACGAATATCTCGAATAGCACGAATATGGCCTTTGAATAGATTGATTCGTTCGATTCGTGTAATTCGTGTTCAGACGCTATCACTTGCAGCTCTGCACACAGAAGGAGCTGAGGACGGCAGTGAGGACGGTGATGACGAAGTTGATGACTTTCTGGATTGTTTCCTTTTTCATTGTTGTTAGTGATTAGTGTAATTAGTGATTAATGTTTAGTGATTAGTGTGGGAGACCAAGAAGGAAGCGGGCAGGATGAGCAAGTATCCGTTCAGGGCAATGATTTGACAATGTTGAATGGTGAGTGATGAACTCATTCCTGATGTGCCCTCGGATTACTCCGGACTGCATCCTGCCGATGCGCTTTCTCTTGTTTCAGATGCGAGGCGGGTAGGGCTACTCTAAGCCGTCGCCTCCTCCTTCTCCAGTGGTTCCGCTACCGCCCTGGTCGGTGTTGTCACCACCAGGGGTATCCTTTCCGGTATCCTTCCCGGTATCCGGGTTGGTATCCGGGGTGGTGCCATCACCTAACAGAGCAGAGGCCTTCTTCAGCGTAGCTTCGAGGTTGATGGTCTTGGCGCTGAACTCACCGGTGCCACGAGCACGGAGACGGAAACCGTCGATGTTCTTGGCGATGGTGAACTCCTTCTCTGAGGCGGCTCCCTCCTTGTTGCGGATGCCGATGGAGAAGATGGCGAGGTCGTCAATCTTCACAGCGAAACCCTGCAAGGTGAGTTCCTTGATGCACGATACCATATCGGTAATCATGCCCTTGATGGCTCCCTTTGAGAAAGGAGTGTTGTGGCTAGCCATGTGTTCGGCCAGGCCGTCGATGTCTACCGTCTGAGTGATGACTGGATAGGCGTAATACTTGCCGTATGCCTCTGGCATCTTGGCGTTCTGATTTAGTTTTAGTACGTAAAGCAACATAGTTTTAAAGTGTTAATGGTTAATGTTCTTCTTTCTGAATCACAATGCAAAGATACAACATTTCATTTTCCTAACTCACCGATGCTCATTGTTGCTCACCGATACTCACCGATTATCACTGATAAATATCAGGGTTCTCCCAAATGGAAGAAAATATAGGATACTTGCAGAGGATTGAACTCCTTGCAGCTCTTGTTGTATCCACTCTTCTGCAACTGCTCGTAGAGCTGGGTGCATCTTACTATCCATCTCATCAGATGGGCTCTTGCCACGTCCGGGTCGGAATCCGGGAAATAGAGCAGGGCTAACTCCTGCTTGGTGTAACTTCGTAAATCCATTGACAGTAATTATAATGTTGAATGTTAAATGTTGAACACGAATCTCACGAATCTTTCATTCTGAAGCCACTTATTCGTTTAATTCGTTTAATTCGTGTTCAGTAAACCCAATAAGTAATTCGTGTTCCGAAAAAACAATAAGAAATTCATGTTCAGTAAAAACAGTACGTAATTCGCATGCAGAGAAATATCTATTAGAGTTATGCTTCGTAACTATGATACTTACGGGTTGTAACCATGATACTTAGCGGTCGTAACCAAGATACTTAATCCTCCACGGTATCGTTAGGATCGATGAAGGCATCGTTGTTGATTTCGCTACCTTCCTTCTCTATCACAGCCCAGCCGTTGCCGTTCTTCTTGTGAATCTTCTTGAATCCAAGACGCTTCATCACGTTACCGATGTTCTGGTTGTTCAGGTTCTGGCGAAGGGCTGGATCCTCTCCCTTCTTCACATGGTCGAAGTCGAGCTGGAACATGTAGGTAGTTTGAGGAAGTCGGCGAGTGGATGGCTCTCCGAAGATTTGATACAAGGGAAGTACGATGGCATCGTAGCTGTCCCATTCATGCTGTTGTTGTTTGGTACAGTTTCCATTTTTTTTAAAATTGTTGTTGTTTGTATACTATTCTGTCGTTTCCAACGTTCTCTGAGTAAGAGTGTGGGTGAACACTTGGCGATGAAGTCGGTGAAGGGTGAACCCCGATGCCAACCTTTAGCGTTAATAATGTGTTAAAAACACCCCGTAACCCATTGTAATAGAGACCCTTTATATTTCTAGCATGCGCTGTATATACAAAGTTCTTTTTACTAGGGTTCACCCCTGAGCCGAAAAGGTGAATGCTTGGGGCAAGTGTTCACCCCGCTGTTCACCAATCGGTAACTTAAGATTGCTTCAGCCCTCGTTCTTGAAAGCTGCTGCGAATTTAAGAAAAAAGGTTGAGACCGCCAAGAATCCTGTACCTACATATATAGGTACAAAAAGGCGATGATTTTATAATAGCTTAACAAAAGATATTCAAATTTTTTAAATATATTAAGAGATGACACGATTTACAAAAACCAAAAAGGCACTGCGCGCTTTGACGGATACAATTCTCGGCGGCAGTAGCAATGTGGTACGCACCTTAAAGGTAGCTGGCCACATGAATGAGAATTCAGTCAAGCATGTCTAAGAGGGTTATGCCAGTCATACCCAGTCCTACTGCCTTCTTCGTTCTTCGCTGAAGAAGCATCACTGCACCAAAGACCAGGTGATGCAGATAATGGACTATCTTGACAACATAGAAGAGGAGTATCACAAGTCCTATCCCGATGATCCCTGCCCGATGGACGGTGGCTATAAGGCGAGCTTCGAAAGGTTTGTGATAGAATCCTTGAGAGCAGAGTGAGGAATGTTGAATTTTCCCACACTGATCTCACTGATCTTTAGAAACTTACGATTTTTTCGTTCTTAAGCAACATATTCGTGTAATTCGTGCAATTCGTGCAATTCGTGTTCAGTAAACCCAATAAGCAATTCGCGTGCAGATAAATATCGATTAGATTTTTGAACACGAATCTCTCGAATCTTCGACTCCTTCGGAGTTTTTCCATTGAGACCAAATGAGAATCCCCGTTGCTTGCAACGACGAAATCTGTGCAAATCTGTGAGATCTTAAGAAAATATTCAAGAAATCGCTTGGCGTTTTCGAAAGAAAGTCGTATATTTGCAGGCATAAAAATATAAGTTATCGTTATGAGTCGTGTTAAGTTAAACATAGATAAATCCATTCTTGCTTGGGCTATAGAACGCTCAGGTAAGGATTGCTGTGCGTATCTTGAGCAGCATCCTAAGGTAAAAGAGTGGATGGATGATTTGGATAGGCCGACTCTTAAGCAGTTAGAGCGGTTTGCCAAGGAGCTTTTTGTGCCAATGGGCTATCTGTTCTTACCAACCCCTCCTGTCGAGACGATGCCTATACCTTTGTTCCGCCGAATCAATGACAAGCTCGACATCAATGTCTATGATACGGTCAATGAGTTGCAGGAACGACAGGAGTGGTTGAGTGGTTATCTCCATCAACGTGATTTTTCCAAAGTTCCTTTTGTGGGAATTCATCGTGTGGAAGATGGCATTGATAAGGTATGTTCTTCTATGCGCCGAATTCTGGGCTTGCCTGTCAACTGGATGATGGAATATAGCAAGGTGGATGATGCTTTGAGATTCCTGACAGAGACGATAGAAAACCTAGGTGTAGTCATAAGCTATAATAGCGTAGTCGGTTTTAATAATAAGCGACCTATAGCTGTTGAAGAGTGTCGTGGCTTCGCTTTGGTGGATGATTATGCTCCGTTTATCTTTGTCAATAGTAGGGATGCCAAGTATGCCCAGATGTTTACTTTGGTGCATGAATTTGCGCATATACTGACAGGATATAGTGCAGGATTAGGTAATAGCGACATTTCCAGTACGGATATTACGGAACAATTCTGCGATGCAGTGGCTGCTGCATACCTTGTGCCGGAAAACTTGCTGAAAGAAGTCTGGACAGAGGTGGGTGAAAACTATGAAATCTTGTCAAAGAAACTCAAGGTGAGTCGCTTTGTTATCGCTCGATGTGCAAAGGATTATGGCTTGATTACGAAAGAGCATTTCTTTGCTTTATATCAGAAATGGAAGGCAGAGCCTCTTGTCCACAAAGAAATAAAAGGTAGCGGCGGTGATTTCCGTCGTACAGCCATCAAGAGAGTGAGCCGTTTGTTCCTGATACATGTAAGCAATGCAGTAGAGAACAATGCGCTGCTCTATATGGATGCATTCCGTTTGACGGGACTAAAGGGTGATACTTTCCGTAAAGTTGTTGACAGCCCATTCTTCGTATAAGTTCAAAAAGTAGAAAGGAACAGTTATGAGGTATATAGTAGATTCCAATAGTTTTATTACTCCCCATCGAGGATATAGTCCTATAGATGTAGCCAGGAGTTTATGGTCGAAGATTTCGTCATTGGCTTCGGAGCATAAGATATATTCTCTCGATAAGGTTAAGGAAGAATTGTATCTACATGATGACGAGTTGAAGGAATGGATGAAGGCCAATATGCCATCAGATTATTTCTTGTCGTCCGACCATGCTGAAGTCATCACAAAATTGCAAGAAATTATTGCATGGGCTGATAGTCATACTTTCTACACTCCAAAGGCCAAACAGAAGTTCCTAAGAATGGATAAGGCTGATATTTATCTGGTAGCTTTTGCTGCTGTAGCCCCCGAAGAATGGGCTATAGTATCCATGGAACGTCCTGCGCCAAGAAATGCTGGCGAGATAAAACTCCCTGATGCGTGTGCCAAGTTTGGTGTAAGATGCCTGATGCTGCAGGATATGTTTAGGGAGATGGGAGAGAGCTATTGATAATGATGTAAATCACCTTTACTACGTAAGGTTTTAACACATTAAGTATTAGTCTACAGACATTGAGTACCTCATTATTAATGGTGGTTCAACGGAGGGTACGATTATAAAATGGTAGCATAAAATATAAGATAAATAATGGGAAAAGATGAAAATGAAGCAATAGCTTCAAAAATAATGCAAGTTCTGCAAGATGCAATCTTCGCTCTTCAACAAAATCAAGCCGAGACGATGGGACAGACCTTGTATCGTCCAAATGCACAAAGTAGTTTTAAGCAATGTGATATATACGAGTTAGCTGGCAAAAATGACAATGTCGCTACTCTGCAATTTCGTAAAGGCTCAGAGTCTTCACAATTATACGGAGAAAATCTCACAGTTTGTTTTGAATACACTTTGAAGGAACGTCAGGCATTAGTGGTCGACAAGAATAGCTTGAATGATGAACTTTATGTAAAGGCCAAAGACTTGTTATGTGATCTAGGTGAGGATGAGCGTAATAGGCTTGCCACAAAAGGTATTTTGTTGGAAGATATAGTTGAGATGGTGGTTTCTCCTTCTATAAATGAACATAATACTTTTACTAGTAATGACAAACGTGACATCAAAACTCTCAATGTCGAAATGTCGGCATCTAGCAATGGAGGTGATATAACTTGGATGTATGGCTTCTTAAAAAAAATGAAAAATAAAGGTGTCACTTTGACTCCAGAAGAAAATGCTGACTATTTAGCTTATAAGTTAGTTTTAGATAAGGCTAGTCTAACTGATGAGGAGAAAAGTAGAATCTTCGACGAAAAAGGTGCATTAAAAGACAACGACGTGTCTTTAGCTTATCTTCTTTGGAAAAAACAAGCAAAGTTGTTAAAAGGTAATGATATGGAGTATTTAATAAAGCTCCAAATCATAAAAATTCTAGAACGCTTTAAAAAAACTGCGGATGAACTAAAAAAAATGGGGCTCAGCTGGGAAAAATTAGCAGAGATTAGCAAAGATAAGGCATTGTTGTTGTATAAAAAAGTTACAACTTTTCGTGAAGTTCGTTATAATGTAACAGGCAAAAACTTGCTTTATTGCAATTTTGATTCTTTCCTTCATGTCTATCTAAGGCATGTGGAGGATTTAAAAGTATCAAATCAATTTGAAAATCGTGATAAGTTTCAATTGCATGAAGAAGATGTTATGATAGTCATGGGGCATGTGATGGAAGCCTTGAATGATGAATATCAGAAATATAAGAATGAACATCCTGATGGGCGTTTTTATCGAGCAGGTAAGATGGCATACTATTATAATGGTGACTATTATAATGTTTATGTGAACCCTGATGGAAGCATATCTACGTTTTATAAAGGAAGTGGAAACTTTAATGCAAATAAACAATGATACAACCAAAGATTTCTGTAGTGACGGTATGATACAATGCCGTCTTTGTAATAGGGATGTTGCCTTTCCGTCACTGTTTATGCCCCAGGCGGCCCCATCCCGCAAAACATGGCGTAGACCTTTGATGGTCCGCCAACCTTATAGCGTAGCGGTTCTGAGCACCGAGTAGGGCGGTTACATCCTCTCGTTCCTGAGGAAAGAGAGGCTTGGTGAGAAAAGTGGAGCCTTCTTTAAGGTTAAGGAAGGACGGGTAGGTTTTCGAAAGTCTCAATGGGTACATGAGTTTACCGATAAGCATCCTGTTTGGGAAGAAAGTATGATAGGGGATAGGACAAGGAGCATGGCTGCCTTGTATTATCATAAGATATTAAAAAATTAATGGTAGGTTAGGATATGAACGAAGACATTATACGATTTTTGAACGAATATGCAAAACTCCCATCTCCCCAGTATGCAGTCTTGCTAAGGGGAAAGTGGGGATGCGGAAAAACTTACTTTGTGAAGAATTGGCTTGCAGAGTTTGACAAGTCTAACAAACTGCCATCCAATGAGAACAGCATCGAACTGAAACCAATATATGTTTCACTCTTTGGTATGAGAGAAATCTCAGATATCAAATCTGCCATTGATAGATGCGTGAATCCATTCTTCTATTCCAAGGCTGGCAAAATACTGAAGATTGCTGGACGCATTGCAAGCAAGATAATCTTCAAGACAGAACTAGATATAGATAAAGATGGAAAAAGTGAAACATCATTCTCTGGAGCGTTGGATTCTCTATCCATTTTTGAGAATGATAATAAAGATGAAGTTAAGGGTGTAAAGTTTATTATCTTTGATGATCTGGAACGATGTCAGATACCGATGAAGCAACTGCTCGGTTTCATAAACTATTTTGTGGAACATTGTGATTGTCATGTTGTTGTGGTAGGTGAGGAGAAATATCTGAATGATAAGACCCTGCATGATTTGCTCGAATTCAAGGAAAAGATAGTTGGTAGAGAGTTTGAAATACTCCCAGATATAGAAGCTGCCATAAAGCTATTTGTTTCAGAACCTATGATGGCAACTGATTTCCTCAGTAAAGAAACTGGGATGATTCAACTGTGCTTTGAGTGCAGTGCAACTCATAATTTGAGGTTGTTGCGTCAGTCACTTCTGGATTTCAGTTCGTTGATTTCGGCTTTGCCATCCAAGCTGGTAGAAGATAATCATGACTATTTGCGTTCATTGTTGTCTTGCTATATTGCTGTTTATGCAGAATACCGGAATATAGACAATCGTGGTTATATTGTCGATTGGGAAAATTGTGCAGTGAAGGCTTTTGTTGATACCAAGGATGAAGAATCGCAGAAGATTAGGAATCTGATGGGGAAATATAACAGAGTTAATAGCCTTAATCAGTTTGAAGCTTTGAGCAGTGAAATGGTTCCCAAGATAGTAGAACATATAGAAAAAGGACTTAGTCTGGCTCCAATGTTTGAAAAGATTCTGTCTCAGAAATCAAGGAAGCTTACAGCTTTGGAAAGATTAGGTTCATATTGGGACAAGACGAATGAAGAATTCGATGAACTATTTGACTCATTGGTTATGGAATTGAAGGATGGTACTATATCCGAGCCAGCAAATATAGGTAAATCTATAGGTTATCTAGGATATTTCGATGCTATGCATTTTCGTGAATTGCCAGAGAAAGCCATCTCTGATATAAAGAACAGATTGTTGGATACCTATCAATCTTGTACCACTTTGCAGGATTTATTTAAATGTCACTATCAATTTATCCAGGGGTACAATTTTGTAAGGGTACGTGACAAAGACCAAATGAAAACAAAATGTATCATTGAATCTATAACAGAACTTTTTGAGAGGAAGAAGGAAGCTTTGCCCGATGATATGCAATTAGCTCTGCGTCAACTATCTGATGAGAATGTAGAGAGTTTAGCTTATATAGATTCAGGCAATTATTCAGATAACTCTACGAGTTTTAGAATGTGTCCTATCTTTGCTAAGGAGAATCCGCATCAGCTCTTTGATTCATTGTGCAAGATGAGTAATAGAGGGCGTAATGCTTTCAGTCGATTTCTTGCATACCATTATGAATTCCATGTGAATTGTGATTTTTCAGATACATTTAAGCCAGACTATGATGTATTGGTAGAACTGAGATATTTGGTTATGGAAGAAGCAAAATCGAAAGTCTCGATAGAGAAATGGTCGTATGATGGATTGATAGAGGGATTGGATAAATCCATCAGAAGGGCGAATGGAGAGTCTAGGATAGAATAAATATATAATAAACTTGCTCCCTTTTTAAAGTGGGCTCTTTAATTGGAAAATAAAATCTACAAGTATTAGATGTACAAAGATACACAAATCATAATCATGGCCGGCGGAGTAGGTAGCCGCTTTTGGCCAATGTCAACCCCCGATTACCCAAAGCAGTTCATTGATGTGATGGCACCTTCTTTCTATACCTAACAGGAGAAAGAAGTAGTCGGCAAACTCTTCCCAACCTGCGAGAAGATAAGTATTGACTAAGCCGTGATGGAGAAGTCGAAGGAAATCTATACCTTTCCAGCCGAGTTTGGCTGGAGCGACTTAGGCAGCTGGGGCAGTCTCCGTACCCTGCTTCCACAAGACGAGAATGGCAATGCCAAGGTAGGCAAGGATATCCGATTGTATGAGTGCAAGAACTGTGTG
>ERZ1035048.101-NODE-101-length-28336-cov-14.098158_pt1 | contig 28336 bp, 19 predicted proteins | sample MGYA00520587_ERZ1035048 | MGnify/ENA primary metagenome ERZ1035048 (study PRJEB33766, sample SAMN09781693) | gut metagenome | biome: gut microbiome | host: Homo sapiens | place: Madagascar | study: EMG produced TPA metagenomics assembly of the PRJNA485056 data... | reverse complement strand
ATTTATAAATTCTAGAGATTTATTAAATTTTGCTTGCAAAGATAACACTTTTTTAGAGATTAAATATATATTTAATGAATATTTTACCATAAATGAGGTAATATTTTACAGAATTAAACTGAGATAAGCTTAAAAAAATAGATTTCTTACTTTTAAATGTGGTTTGATAACCAATTAATTTTTTTATGCTATATTCGTTAAATACTTGTTTTGTGCTTTTCAAAAAGATTGATTATTATTGTGTCAGCATGCCTAAAGTCTTATTCTTGTCAGGTTTGTGATAGTGAGAACCTGGTAAAATAAAAAAAGGGTGCGCCATAAATTCATGACACACCCTCTCGTTTTAATTATTTTCCCGATGCTTATGAAATATCATCCAGAAAACGGGTTAGCACGTTATGAGTGATTATTTCACCTCAATGTGCTTAACATCGTCTTTCTTTTCTTCCTTGGCTACCTTAGGTATCTCAATCTTTAAGACACCATCGCTGACCTCAGCAGAAATCTTCTCTTGATTGGCATTCTCTGGCAGAGCATAACTCTGAGAATAGTTGCTGTAAGAGAATTCACGACGCAAGTAATGCTCTTCCTTGTTCTCGATAGATACATTCAGATAACCATCCTTGTCAATGTTCATCTTGACCATATCTTTCTTCAAACCAGGAGCTGCAATCTCCATCGTATAAGCGTTTTCATCTTCCTTGACATTAACTGCAGGAGCGGTGGCGTTCATATGTGGCATCAAGCTTGTATCAAAGAAATTGTCATTAAACCAATTGTTCAACCAATTTGAAACACTGTTATTTCTACGAGCTAACAACATAATGAAAAACCTCCAAATTTTATTTTTCTCGTCCTCTCTTCGCCTCTCGGCTCTGTCGGGATTTCTAATTGTTTATTATATTTATCCTTTCAAAATAATGATTGCTTCGGCTTTCGAGGCTCAAGGATTTCAAGAAACCCTCAAATGTCATTGCTTAGGGTTCTTATTGTTCCCCTTGCCCTTTCGGCTTCCGCTTTCACTCTATATATGAGCAAGTTATGTGCCAATTCAATCTGCCTGTTTGAAGTGAACAGATATTGACAAAAATGGCAAATGACGCTGCAAAACTGACATCAAAATATAATTAATTTAAACTTAGCAGTCAGAAATGACATGAAAGTATAATTCGTTTTCACGATTCATACATGCGGATAGTTTGAAAACCAGTATATCCCTTTAGTTTTTGACAGCAAAATTAACGAGGAATTGATTCGCATGATAGTGTCAGAAAATCAGGAAAAGGGAGAGTAACTGGTAGCTGGTGAAAAAAGTGGAGGATAATTATTTTGAATTTATATTTGGCTAATTCGGATTTTCTTTGTAATTTAGCAGCGCAAACGTAAGACATGTAAGATTATGGCAAAAATAGTAAATTTCTATCCTGTAGGAATACAGACATTCTCGAAGATTCGTGAAGGCAATTATCTCTATGTAGATAAGACCAAATACATCGTGGATTTCCGAGAAAAACAGATGTCGTATGTCTTTCTGAGTCGCCCAAGACGATTCGGAAAATCTCTTTTTGCCTCTACCATTCAAGCTTATTTTGAGGGGAAGAAAGAACTTTTCGAAGGATTAGCCATTGCTGATTATGAGAAAGAATGGGTGAAACATCCAGTTTTTCATTTTGACATGAGTGGAGCCAAGCATTTTGATGCTGATGCTTTGAATAATTATCTGAATCTGGAACTTTTGCCATACGAAGAACTTTATGGTAAGGGAGAAGGTGAAAAATATCCTAATGAAAGACTGGAAGGAATCGTAAAGCGAGCATACAAGCAAACGGGAGAAAAGGCTGTGGTCATCATCGATGAATATGATGCCCCTTTATTGGATGTAGTGCATGAGAAGGAGAATTTGCAACCGCTCCGTCGTATCATGCAGAATTTCTACAGCCCATTGAAGAAGCTCGATCCATACTTAGAGTTTACCTTTATCACAGGTATCACTAAATTCTCGCAGCTCAGCATCTTCAGCGAACTCAACAACCTCGATAATATCAGTCTGTACGACCAGTATTCGGCAATCTGTGGCATCAGCAAGACGGAACTAACCACGCAGATGAAACCGGATGTAGAGGCAATGGGCGAAGCGCTTGGCATGACGTATGAGGAATGCCTGGCAGAGCTGACACGATTCTACGACGGCTATCATTTCAGTGAGAATTCGGAAGATATTTTCAACCCGTTCAGTCTGGTGAAGGCGTTGAATGCAGGCAAGATAGCCCCTTATTGGTTCGGTTCCGGCACTCCATCCTTCCTTTTGAAACTATTGGATAAATATCATGTCAATCTTTCTACATTGGAAAGCCAGGAGGCAGTACTCAGCTCTTTCGACCAATCAACGGAGGAAATGACAGATGCTTTGCCATTGCTTTATCAGAGCGGCTACCTGACCATCAAGAAATATAATCCGATGTTTCAGGAATATACTTTAGGCATCCCAAACGGGGAGGTACGTAATGGCTTACTCAATTCCTTGATTCCTCATTATGTAAACCCTCGCCGTTCCGATAATGATGCTTTCCTCTTAGGCTTCTGCAAGGCGGTTTACCGCAATGATATTGAGGCGGCATTGGAACACATGCGCACGTATATGGCTACGATACCATACGATTTGGAGAATCATAGCGAGAAGCATTATCAGACCATTTTCTATCTGATGTTCAGCTTCCTCAATATATATATACGTACGGAGGTAAAGAGTGCCATCGGCAGGGCTGATGCCGTGATGCACATGCCTGATACAATCTACGTCTTCGAACTGAAGGTAGATAAAAGTGCCGAAGAGGCATTGGCCCAGATAGATGAAAAAGGCTACATGCTCCCTTATCATTCTGAGGGCAAGCGACTGGTAAAAATAGGCATCAGCTTTGACAGTACCCAGCGTACCATCAGCGAATGGAAAATAAAGGAAGAATAATCCGAAACAGATATCTTAGGTTACTTTCCCAAGTATCCTAAGATATTTTTTTATCACATCCGGATAGTACTTTTGCAGTCCGGTAAAACTGCTAAGCAGCGTTTTCCTTCTACTGTTTTGAGGATGCATCCTATAGTTTTTCTTCCTATGTTGCGTAAGATAGGAACTTTATTGATAGCTATCACTTCCACATAGTGTACTCCCGAATTAGGTACGTCCATTGGCAAGGTACCATCGCCCTGCATTTTGGATTGACCGAATCTTTCTACGTCATCGAAACGTACATAACGATTGTTCTTGCCATCTATGAAACCTACACAGACAGAGTCGGCATTGGTGGCGATGGATGCGAATATCAGTTTTTCGTCGGCATTGCGCTTAAACACTCTGCCTCTTTCTCGCTGCAAGAGCTCTTCTACCGATACCTTGCACACCCTTCCGCTTTCGTAAACAAGAATCAGCCATCCTTCTTCTTCATCTTCATGTACAGCTAATTTCAGGCGGTAGTCTTGCCAGTCATCTTCATCGAGTACCTTGTATTCGTCGGTTCCCATTAGGCAGATGACGGCCGTTGATGGTCTCCAACCTTCCTCGTATTCGTGGAGGGCATTGTTGCGTATGCGTGAAGTCTGGATGCAATCAGTTACAGGTGCAGATTCCACAGGTTTTACGATTTCCTTTTCCGGTACAGTTTCTGGCATGACGGAATCGGTTTTCGTATCCTCTATATGAGGCGCAAGCTCTTGGGCTCTTTGCTGGCGGATGGCAAGGAACTTGTCACGATAGTTGTCGTTTACCTTTCGTGCCGATGTTCCCATGCGTTCAAAATACTCGTTGCCTACTGCTATTGGGGTAGGGCATGGGGCAACATCGATGATGAGCACTGCATTCTTCACGTCTTCATCGAAATGAGTATGGATATAGTGGGCACCCGTTTGCCCCAGATAATAGACAATCTGATTATTTACATATACCTCATACTTATCGCGAGATCCTTTAAAGAGTTGATTCTTCAGATCCTCCTCCAATCCCATCTCATACCCAATGTCTGATACTCCCAAATACAGGTGTCCACCATCGGCATTGAGGAAAGCACACAATTCCTGCATGATCTTTTTAGTCTGAGTCTGAACATCTACCCGCATGGAATTCTCCGGATAGATGATAGAGGTTTTAAACTCGGTATGGAAATCTTCCTTTCCATAGTTTTTCTTATTGGAGGACGATTTCTGGAGTTTGAGAAGCGCTCTGATCTTATCCAAGATATCAACAGCTTGTGACAATAGTCCCGACTTTTTGACGAAATTATGAGAGAGAACGAGCGAGGCGAGTTGCTGCAGTTGCGGATCTTCATTGCAACAGCTCCACCGGTAAAGTTCTTCATAATGGTCTTCACAGTCGAGACAGCCGATGATGCGCAGTTGCATGAAATCGTGTCGCAGGATGGCATTTCTATCGAAGAGTTCCGGGTCTGTATCAGCGATATGCTGTATTTTGCTTGTATCCACTTTGTCTAATACGGCAAAATCGTTGAGAATCTCCAAGAGGGCCAATCGGCTGTCATAGTAGCTGATCCGCTCTTTGTTTTCCAGGATAATGGCCATCAGCCGGCAGAAATTCAGATAATTGTATGCCTTGAGATTGTCTTCTTCCAGGGTAGCTTTGGCTTCAATGATGCACATTAATTCACTCACATAGACAGGCTCAAGTGGGTGGGATGCTGCCCATTCATCTTTTTCAGCCAGCGGGTTGTATATTTCTTTCTTGCTATACCCCAGCATCAGCTGGTGAAAGGCTTCTGCTGCATTAAATCGGCTTTCAGGAGCCTCACGCACAAAGGTGGCGTTCAAATAGCCATTTGTGCCTTTCGAGATATTTTCCACTTCTACAATCATTCCCTTTCTCAATTCCTCTACAGTCATGTCCTGCGCAGGAGAGACAGAAACGGACAGACCTTCACTGCTGATGGCTGGTACACGCCCGATATCGGCTCCACGATTATTGAGCAGGCAGGTGAGTCTGGAGTTATAGAAAATATCATTCACGCGCACCTCTTCCTCATAATCTTCAATCATTTCGCTCAAGGCAAACACGTATGTTCCATCTGGATTTATGTCTTTTACATAGGCTCTGAGCACGAGTGGCTTGTCGAGATATTGGAAGGATTTAATGCTTACTTCGCCGGGATAGTATGGTACCACATCTTCCAGTACATTCAGGGTGCCTGTGCATTCATATCCCTCCTCAATAACTTGGCATTCGAACATGAGCTGTCCGGCTAATTGCTTAGTTATAATGATGCTTGTTTCATCGTCTATATCGAGTTTTCTTCTCTTATTACTGTCTGATTTTCGCTTATTGGAAAAGAGTGATTGGTTGATATACATCCATAGTTGCTTGTAGTGCTCGATGGTAGTACCCACTTTTCCTCTCAGGTTTACTGGCGGTTTCTCGTCCAGATGAATGCTGAGTCCGTGCCACAATCCCATTCTTGAAGGGAAAGGCAGATAGAGATTCTCTTTGTTGAGATTCTTCGGTTGTATGGCAATGGTTTGTTCATTGACAGTGAGAATGGTCTGTTCTCCTTCGAACTTAGCGGATTCGAAATTTTCTACCGGTTCATTGTTTTCCTGCGAGCAGAGCATATTGGCGATGATGAATGCATCATCACAATTGAAGGGTAGGGTAGCATCAAATTCTGTTGCCGTGAAAAGTGATCGGAATGCTTTTTGCAGTGTTTTGTTAGGATCGCTCACGTTCATCAGGGATACCAGTCGGTAGAGTAGTGCCTGGATGAGTTGAGAATCATATATCTTATGAGTAGAATGGTTACTGAGCATCAGTTCTGTCACCAATACCTGAATCATAGTCTCCTTTGTGGCAGGATCGCTGGTAAGTTTGTCGGTCTGCGCATAAGTAAAATCCACGTAACTTTGTAGCAGTTTGAGCCATTGCATCTGGAATGGTGTACGTGTCCAGAGATATACTTCCTGCTTACGGAGTGTGGAAAGGATTTTGCCTATCTGTTTTTCCATGATAGAGACATCAAGCATGAAAATACACTGCATGATGCAGAATTGCTTTCTTGGTTGGTAGATGTAGGCACAGTCAGCGAGTGTAGAGAGGATATGCTCGATGGTATCTTCTGCTTTTCCTTCCTTAAGAATTTGGATGGCCTGGATATAATAAGACAGCAGCTCGATAACATCTGTAAATCTTTGCTCTAATAATATTCGTTCTGCTTCTTTGCACCGGGGCAGTAGTAAGTTACTCTGCAGGGTACAGAGACAATGATAGCGTATGTTTTGGAGTAAAGCTTGAAGTTGGTCCTGGGAAATATTTTGGGAGATATTTGAAATCCAGCGATGACATTCCACATCGAACATATCAGATGGAGTATCACCCAACATCAGTTTTCTGAAATTCTCTGTATTCCAGCTGGCAATATCTGTTTCTTCTTGTTTTTTATCATTTTCTGAATTTGTGTCTGATTCATCAGTTTCTTCCTTTCTCTGCGTATCTTCTTGCAGAATTTTCTGGTGGATGGCTTCAAATATTCCCTGCAGATCATTTTCTGAGAGCGAGAATTCTGATTTCTCAGCTCCCAGCACTTCAACGAGTTTAACCTCCATATAGTTTTGTCTGAACTTCATGATCCTGCATCTTACTCTTGGTGTAAGAGCGGCATTGATATTAGTTTCACGGTCCATCATTGCCGTTAAACCATATTGATCTTCCAACTGGTATTTGTCGGTAAGAGTCAGTTTGATTTTAAAATCCACTTCCTCATTTTCATGATAATAGCTTCTCATGAGGAGGTCGATATTTTGCGAGATAAAGATTTTGCCACTTGACGTTGTCAGCAGCTTGCAGTCAAGAAAATCGGGTAGGGGTAGCCTCCTTTGAAATGCAAGTTGGGTTATCTTATAAATTTTACCTTCCCATTCGATGATAAACTTGTGCTCCTCATCATCAGCGCGCAAGACTTTTGCTTTGATGTATTTATAATTATCCATTTTATATAATAATTTTAATTCGTTTTCAATTACTGCGCTAAATTACTAAAAAAATCTGATATGTATTAAAAATAAAAGAAAAAAAAATCATTTTTCTTCTTTTGTATATGTTATATAGTTCCAATGGAGGTGGTATGAGTGGACAGAAAAATGACGCTGCTGGCTCAGTAGGATTTTTCAGGCAGTCCCTATGTGATTTATTCTTTTTTGCCCTGGTGGTTGATATAGAGATGGGTGAGGATGCTCTCCACCTTTGACCGGGAAGAGTCTATGTCCAATGGCTCGTTATCGGAATCGGTAATTTCTTCCTTCTGCCCAGGGTAGGAAGATGTCTTTGGTCAATGAATCAATTATCATAAGCGATGAATCTTTATATATATAATAAGGTGTAGATGAACCAGCCATCAGCATGGTCATGACCTTTTTTTAGTTTCACTTTCGAATTCTGGTGCAAAGATACGCTTTTTTGCGGAAAAACTGTTTTTCGTTATACGTATAATGAATTTTGTCGCTTTGTAAGCAAAATCTCATTAAACTCTATAGATTGCGGATTTGAGGAATAATTGAAAATTTGAAAAGCGAAACGAGGGAAACCCTTTACCCTTCATGCCGCCAGTATAAGTAATTGATATACAGACAATTGCTGATAAAACAACTAAAAACCACCCTTCATCACCCTTCATCGCCCTTCATCTCAATCTAAAAAACGCATTTGCCCCAAAAAACTTCTACAAAGAGATGTTGAGGAGTTTCCTTATGATTCGTATTAGGCACATCTTCAAATGGTTAGAGGCTTCTATGAAGGCTGAAAATGGTCGTCTATTAAGACCAAGAGCGGTCGTCTATTAAGCCTAAGTGTGGTCATCTATTAAGCCAAAAAAAGAGGGTGGGGAGAAGTCCATGATACAATTTTATTTATCGTTTTTTTTACGGAAACTCGACCAGATGGTCGTGGCAATACTCCAGAAGCAGGAACGCTATGGCGTTAGCCAATGGCGGCAAGGTCAAATCCGCGAAAAGCTGTGAGTAATCCGATAAGCAAGATTGCCTTCCGATTCATCCGCGTAATTCGATGAAGAAAATAGAATGTTTATATTTTTCATAATCATCCAATTTTCGAATTAAATGAAAACCAGTCATTCCTAGCCTCAAAAGGGCTAAAAACGGAAAAAATGATGAAGGGTGATGAAGGGTGATGAAGGGTGATGAAGGGTGAATTTTTACCTTTTATCCTCAAATCCCCAGTGTTTATCGGCATACCAGGTGAACAGATGAAGGATGAAGGGAAAATCGTTTTTCGATTTTAAATTTTCTCCGCTATAAAGATTTTTCTAAAACTTATCACCAACATTTTATAGAAATACCACTACAAACTTTTCCTATATAAAGGAAATAAGAGGACAAATGCCAAGCAGATTTTCTTGTTACGCTAAGATGGTCAAGTTGCCTAAGGAAGGGCACTAAAGTGCTCGGGTAAGAGCACGATTGTGCCCCCGAAACACAGATTTCTATCCTTCGGAGATACGAGTCGCAAACAAGTCATTTGTACTTAGGGAATAAGTGATTATTGCTTGATACTATCATAGAATATCTGGCGTTCTTATCCCCTTATCTTTTAAAATCCTGGCATATTCATAAGTGCGTTTACCTTTAGGTACCCTGATTCCCCATGAATAGATTGTAGTTTCCTATATTTAGTTGACGACATTAGCTTTTGGTAAAGTCAATTTTATCAGAGAAGTATTCGAATTCAACACCATGATATCTGTAGCTATTGAATAGTTGTTTGCAAATCGAAAAAAATCCTCCAAAAGGAGTGAGTTTCTCAGATTTTATTTGTATTTTTGTCGAAAATTATTGCTTTAACATCAAGAAAATCTATATACACGAGAATATGGCATTAGAAATAAGAAGCACACCTGTGCTGACTGGTGAAGACGCGGAACGTTTTGTACGTGAGGCTGAAGAGAACAAGAGAAATCCACAAAGGAAAAAATTGCTTTTCTCGTTTGAGGATATTGATAGCATGATGGAACGTTCACGAAAATATCTAAAAGAGCATGGAGGAAAAGGACCTTTTGCTAAGTAAACAGTTTTTCCTTGAAAGGAGCAAAAAGAATAACCGCTGTTGTTTTGTGCTATTCAGTTAGTTTTTGCGCTTTATGTGCAGTACGTCCTCAGCGGAAGCCTATTGTTGTTGTGTGCGATTAAGTTCGTGTTTGCCTCATTACTGAGACAGGACGTGACAGATAGGCTTGCCCTCGATACTTGGCATCGAGGGCTTTTTTAATATTAACGTCATCTTAATCCTCTTCTTCCCAAAGACTATGATGCCGTTTAGAGAATGCTTCTGTGTTGTCAGGATTATAGCTATTTATTCCATCGCCATCTTCTACACCGCCACCGCTACCAGCCAGCAGGGAATCTATATTTACCATCTGCTTTTTGATGGATGGTGTTTTATATGCTTTTTTCATGTCAATTTCTTATTTGATGATTTTGCTTATTTAATGATGTACTTTTTGCCATTTCTGATACATATTCCCTTGAATGGACTGCTTACTCGCTGGCCGTTCAGATTGTAGATGAAGCCTTTCTCTTGCAGATTCTTATCTTTGCAGGAAATGCCCATCAGACCTGTGGTTTCGGTAGAGTCAAATGAGAATCCTTTGGCAGATGCTATATGATCTGAAACCTTCAGGATGGCAATACCCGGCTTTACTGTAAATCCAAATTTTCCTCCATCGTTGGAACCCCAATAAAAGCCAAGTCCCTTTTTGGCTGTTGCATCTGAATAGGTCATGCGATAATATTTGTATCCTGCATCCCAGCTGATGTTTTCTGAGGCTACCAGACAATTGCCAGCCGCTTTCTCCACTTCGGTGGAAAGAGCAGTAGCTATGACTTCAGATGAAGTAGATTCGATGAGTACGCCTTCGCCCTTGGAAATCTTACCGTCTATACGTTCTTTTCTTTTCAGAATCTTTCCATTCTCTACTTCAAGTGTATATACCTTGACTTCTTCTCCATTAGCAGCTGTGATTTGGATGTTCTGCTTCAGATTACTGTAGGTGGCATAGAATTTTCCATTGCTTATAGCTGGCAGCTGGAGGACTGTCCCAGCTGGTTTTCCTGCCACATATACTACCATCTTGAGTGCGCTGAGCGTATAGCGGCTAGCTTTATCCACACACCATAGTTTATAGCTTGGCAATGATGTAGGAATAGTAATGGTATTCACGCCGGTTTCATCGTATGTCCATAGTTCAGATATGATGCTTTTACTTCCCGCTTCGCTTGGCGTAAGGGTCCGGGAAATAGTGGTAACCTGACCTTCTCCTGGAATAAGGATGGTTTTCATTTCTGAAGGATACATATTATTTACACCTATGCCGCATTGCAAGGTTGTTGATCCACCGTCGTTTTGAATTTCATAAGAGAATGTTACCTTGTCGTCATCCACTCTCGGTGCTTTTACCCTGTCTTTACTATAGTAGGCATTTTCAGTTTCGTATGCATCGGGAGTTGCATTATTCCAAGCTTTAACGATGGAAAGTACAGGCTCGGAAGAGGTGCTCAGTGTAAACTGCTTGCCATCTACCAGTATATTTCCCTTATAGTCAGTAATCCACAGATAGAAATTCTTTCCAGTAGGTGTCAGTTCTATCTTTCTTGAAATCGTGGAATGAGCTGGTACTGCAACATACAGTTTCTCATCTGCGTTTTCTGGTTTGTTGGAAGTCATGCTGGAATATATGTCCAGATAACCAAGGTATTCCTGGTCACCTTCATTGGTTACAGTCACATCGAATGTACTCTTTATGCCGCTGGTCAGATTTCCTTCTGCTGAAACTTCCGAATTCAGTTGGGTTTGTATGATAGAAAGAGTAGTTTCCGTAGCTTCCACTATGTAAGGCTGCATTCCTTTATAGGCGCATGGAAGCCAGGTGTAACCATTGGTACTGTAAATGGCATAAATGGTGGTTCGTCCTATTGGAAATGCATAATCCACAGCTAAATCTCTAACTTGTCCTACAGAGAAAGAACCATCAGAGCCAAGCGCTGCCATATTGAGTCTTGATGAATAATTGCCGATAGGCTGATAAGTGCCATCAGTTTTTTTGATACCAAATTTCAGTCTAATGTTATAGACATCATTAAGGGATTGGTTTGTAAAATCGTTGGAGATTTTTAAACTGAAAGTTTCTGATGCATTTGTGCGACTTGCCTTGGCAAGTTCTAATTTGCTATTATTCTGATCGTAGGTCATTACGATGGAAGGAACATTTACCAGTGCATTATCTTTCTTGCCATTGTCAGGTGCAATGCCAATCAGCATACCGCATCCCACATTGTAGCCGTCAGAAGCATTACTGGAGTTTTCTCCTTCCTGATAAGGATTGAGAATCGTCAGGTCAAAATATCCGTTCTGCTGTCCGCTCCATCCCCAGTTGATATGGTAGAGTCCATTGCCATCTGATCCATCGCATACAAACTCATGACCACCTTCTTGGGAAGATGTTCCGGAATAAAGAATCGGTCGCCCGGCAGAGAGTTCATTGTCTATCAATTGCATCCATTCTGCTAACGTGAATGAGTAGCGGAAAACTTTCTGCATCAGGTCTGCATCGTAACCAAAATATTTAGCGAAAGGAGTAGGGGAAGCGAAAGAACCCGATACACTTCCATAGCCCATCTGCAGCGCCGCACCGCAGTGATAAACCAATTTAGCTACGGCATCGGCTTGTGTCTGGTTAAACTGTCCATTGGTATATTTGGGCAGAATGTTGTCCCAGTCATACGTTCCTTCAGCTTTGCTGATAGCAGGAATTGTGGTCTCATATCCGTTCCATGACTTAGTATATCCAGGTATATCTTTTATGAGTTGCTTGGGATGCTGATAGTGGGCCATTACCTGTGTCATTGCAGTTGCCACGCATCCTGTAGCAGCATGGTTTGTTCCATCGTATAGAGGGCACATATTATTGAATGGTGCAAACTGGCTCCACTCGATATCACCGAGTAGAGGGGCTACGGCAACTTTAGAGCTTTGGCTGGAGCGATAACTCTTGATTTCAGCAAGATTCTGTTGGGCCTGTTCCTCACCCTGGGTTATCTTATCTGCCAATTTCTGATAGGCCTTCATGAAATTGACATAACTTTTGGGCAAGGAAGTTTCGTTGTAGGTTCCTTGATCCGAATAGCCTATGATTTCCGGCAAACGGTCATCACCCGAAACAATGGTAAAACCCTTATCTTTCCCATTGGAGAATACATAATAGGCAGGCGTCTGATCAGCAGGAATTTCTCTGCTCACTGATTTTACTTGTGAGCCAACTTTTATGTTAGCAGATTTTGCCAACGTTACTTCAGAATGATCTTTGATGATGCCATGTTCTACAGCATGTCTTTCTGCAATTCTTTTGGCTTGTTGAAAACTGCGTGGACCTGCAATAAGGGTTAAAGGAATAGCTAAGAAGGTTAGCAATGGTAGTTTTACTTTATTCATTATGTTCGTTTTTGTCACAAAGATATGCATTTTTGTACAAAAATTCATGGCTTTTACATTTTTTTGCTAAATTTGTATCAATAAAATGAGCGAAATGTATTTCTCATTCTATCTTCTTGCTTGTGATTGACTATAATACCTATTTATAATAAGGAATGACTTTTCCTGCTTCCATAAGTTCTTCATTAAGAAAATATCACTCGCAAGATATTTTTTCCTATATTTGTTTGTGAGTTTCATCTTTTTTTTCTACCTTTGCAGCCGATAATTGTATTTCTACACTAAACAGAAGATAATTAATCAAATTTTACTCTTTACATCGCTTCAATTCTTCAAGATTGAAATAACCAATTTATATATAAAAGTAAACCTAAAAAAATGAGAAGAAAACTATTCAGTATCGCCATGATGTTGACGGTCATGGTATCTCAGGCTTATGCCCAGATGACGATGTCGTTTCCTAACATTGGGGGGGTATCAACCCAAACACTTAATACAGGCTGCACGCTTGTAGAGTTTCCTGTGGGTACGGACTTAAAGACCGTTATGTCCCATGCATCCTTTACTGTAGATGGTATCTCAGTGGATGCTTCCAGTATTATTCCGAATCCTGCTACACTTTCCCTGGAGGATGACCAGTCCGTTACTTTTCTCTACAAAGGAAAGGCTTATGGGTTCAGGTTCTCTGAAGGCAAGTATTTTACTGCCGTATTCTTGTCCGATCCACATATTGGGCAAGATGACCATGACGGAACGTCGGTGGCTGATATGCAGAAATACGTAGGAAAAATCGTGAATATGGGTAAGGAATCGGGAGCAATCTTTGGATTTGATGCTCTTCCGGGTTATGTTCCTACCTGTGACATTGCTTTTTCTACGGGAGATATGGATACAGACAATTCCAAAAATCATAATGACTTTAAGTCTGCTCATGCAGGGTTTGCTGCAGCAGGTATTCCTTTTATATCCATGTGCGGTAATCATGATTTGGTTCCTGATTATTGGACTGGAGAAAATCCAAATAAGGGTTTGACCTATGGTTGGGGAACCAATGAAATTTGGGGTGGCATGAACTCAAACAGTAAATCCATTAATTTGATTGATGAATACCGAAATAACTTAAATAAATATGGTATCTCTGATGTTAGTCTGATTACTGATGGAAGTAAACACACTCAATTTAATCCTTATTCATTTACTTTTAACGGAGTGCGCTTTTATGTAGGTCAAACCTATTGGTTCCAAAAGCCTTATGATGCTCCTGCAACAGCATTTTCTTCTGCAAAGTATTATGCTCCTGATGGCGTGATCTCAGCCTTGGAGAATTTTGTAAGCAATCATTCCACTGAACCATCTGTATGGATGCAGCATTATCCGTTCTTAGCAGGCAGTGACTGTGATCGCTGGTGGCTTGACCAGAATGATGTGGGCAAATATATCAAGACCCAAGATAAGTCAGTCTATGGAACCCAAGATGATGTGGCTGTTTTTACCGATGCAAGTGCCAAAGCCGTGGCAAAGAAGAAAAAGGACAAGTTAGCAGAAATCATAGGCATGACCCGAAATCCAGTTCATTTTTCTGGTCATACGCATCAGTTCTCTGTAAATACCTATAACGGTATCAAGGATTATACCACTGCTGCTTCTGGTTATGCGGCTTCCAAAGGTGCTGCCTACATTGTATTGATGAAAGGCAACAAAGGCGTGGTGGAAGTGAAACAGGTATTGTTTTCGCTGGATTTCATGTCGGGAGTCACAGACAGGAAGATGGACTTGTTGCCTGATGACGTTAATGCAGTGGCGGCAAAATTGCAGGAGTCTCTGTCTCATCTCGGGGCTGATGTAACGGCTCAATCAAAAGCATTGGAATCTGCTAACAATGAGGCTGATGTTGCAACTGCCGTTAAATCCATGGAAACTGCTTTTGATTCCTATATCCAGCAGCAAGGTGGCAAGGATGTGGATGTGACTAAGTTGCTTGGAGAGAACACGGACTTTGAAACGCAGCAGGCTACTGCCAATAGCGAATATACAGAAATCTATCCTCAGGCAGGCTGGAACAGTTATGTAGAATCGTTTTCTAATGCAGGTAACAAAGCCTATATCAAACTGCAGCAATCTGATGTCAAAGGTTCATCTCAGGGCAGTAAAAGCCTGTATCTAAGAGCTAAATGGCAGGATCTAACAGGAAAGGTTCAGGTCACGAAGCAGAGTGCCTTGCCTGCTGGTATTTACAAACTCAAATATTATGCATCTTGTGTTGGCAGTCCTACACAGAATCTGAATTACATGGTTTTGGATGGAAAGAAACAGATGCTTGCCGTACCAGCTGCATCAGCTCCTCAGTTGCAGGAAACCACTTTCACATTGGATCATCCATCTGTCATCAACCTCAGTTTTGGATTTACTGGAGGAAAGGGTGGTACGGAAAATGCCGTTTATATCGATGATATTACCCTTACTTATCAGGGAAATAAGATAGCACCAAATACGGACATGACTTCACTGATTCAAAATGTGGGATTTACCGAAGGCACAACCTCACATCAAGTACAGGGAAGTGGCGGAAAGGTGCAAGTTCCTAATCACTGGGATTTCCAGTACAGTTATGATGGATGGAACGATACCTTTGTTGAAGGCGGTTTATTCAATGTCTGGGCTGGTACCATCAAGTGGGCAGAACTCTCCCAGAAGGTCAATCTGCCAAACGGTGCTTATCTTCTTACAGCTGATGTAAAGACGGACATGAACCCAGATGAATCTACCATCGCTCTTTATGGTGTTGGTGGAAATGGTAAAGTGGGCAGATCGGAAGAAGTAGGCAAGGGTAATGGTGGTTTTAATAGCTATTCCTGCCATTTTGATGTTACAGACAAAACGGCCACCATCGGTATCCGCTCGGACAAGGCTTATTATCAGATTAAGAATATCAAGCTTACCTATGTGGGAGAAAGTGCGGATGAGCAGACTGCTAACTCTTATCTCAGACAGGATTATTACTGGAATGGAAGAAACGCACAGGAATTTGATGCCACAGGCGAAAAATATGCCAAGGCTCGGAATGTGGTAGTTTATCCGCAGGTAAAGAATCAGCTCATTAGTGCTGCTTCCATAGACCAGTTCAGCAATACCTCTAACAAGATTGTGAATGGTGTTTGTCAGAAATTGGAGATTACTGATCAGGAGAAGTTCTTTTCAAGCAAGGATTTCGTGGCTGAGGAGGCTGTTTTTGACAGAGTATTCAAAGTGGGTCAGAAATCTACCGTCTGTCTGCCATTCGGACCATCCACAGAGAAAGGCAAGTTCTATCGTTTGTCCAAGGAAAGTGGCAGCATCCTGATTTTTGATGAGGTTTCTTCTCCAGAGGGTAATACACCCTATATATATGTGGCATCTGAAGAGGGCAAGCTTCATGCATCTCAGGCAAATATCAAGGCTACTCCTGAAACGATGAATAGTACATCTACAGAAAGCGGTTTCCATCTGGTGGGTGTATATCAGACCACACAGGTGAACAACATCTATGGATTCAGTGTGGAAGGAGAGTTGCTCAAGGCAAGTTATGCCACGATGAATCCTTTCCGTTCCTTCATTCAGTCACCAGTGGACGTATCAGGAGCCAAAGTCTGGAAAGCTTCTTTTGGTGGAGAAATGACTGGTATTGATGGTATTGTTTCTGACGGTGCAACGGTCGTGGATGTTCTCAATCTTAATGGTATCTTGCTCAAAAAGCAGGTAAAGCGTCAGGAGGCTCTTGATGTTCTGGAGCCAGGCATCTATCTTTTAAGAGACGGAAATCAGTGTCTTAAAGTCAAGAAGTAATCATGAGTTCTGAAAAACAGAAAATAAAATTATAACACGAGAAAAATATATTGATCAATCATGAAAAGAGTATATATAAAGCCAACCGTCAAGAGTATGATTTTGGTAGAAGAAACCTGTGTTTTGGCCAGTCTTTCCATTGATACCGAAAATCCTGGTAACGGTAATGGAAATAATAACTGGGGTTCCAAAGAACATACTTTTGGGGAGGAAGAATGGACGGATGAAGGGTGGGGAGATATTTAGAAAGTTCCTCAGCTGATTATATGATAAAATTCCCTTGCTTGTTTGGTTCTGGTATTCAGAGCTAAATAAGCAAGGGAATTTTCTTTAAAATAGGACAGATTATCCCAATTTTAAGGGATTATGTAGATGTTTTTGAAATTATATTTTCTTATTTGACTGAAAAGGAGTATCTTTGCATCATAATTAATAGAGTTACATAAGATGAATAGAACAAAGATTATTGCAGCATTTGCTGAGAAAGCTGGTATCACAAAGACTGATGCAGCCAGGTATTTTGATACCATGATAGGTTTAATGGCGGACAATATGGTGGAAGGTGATGGAGAAATCGCTATTCCTGACTTCGGTAGATTCTCTATCAAGCATGTAGCAGAGCGTCAGGGTATTAATCCTGCCACTAAGGAGAAGATTACGATTGCAGCCCGTGATAAGATTGTGTTCAAGGCTTCAGATTGCATTCAGTATTACTCACGTAAGCATTGTAAGGATTAAACGATAGTGGTATTATCAATCAGTAAATTAATCTAAATTGGTATAGCCACCAGATTTTCTGGTGGCATTTTTTATGCCTAAATATATGTTTTTGGGACAGTAAATCATGTTTTTCTCCAGTAAAATTGAAGAAAAGCTTCAGCTTACACAGGAGCGATATATTCGTGCATGGGATGAGAGTATGCAGAACCAGTATCATCAGTTCATGAGTCTTACGCCCCTCAGGATGACTGAAAAGCAGCTCATTCTAGTGGTCTGTCTCTCTCGTGCAGGAGAAGCTACCTTGAAGCATCCTCTCATGGTTCGTCTGGAACAGCAGGTGTCAAATTTAGACAAATTTATCAGGACTCCGAAGATAGATGAAGAGAAGCTTTTGGATGTGAGGGTAGTGGACAGAGAGGAAGCGGCAGCAGAGATTCAGTTTGATCATGCCAGCAAACTTCAGTGGTCAGATCATCTGAGTCCTACCAGCATTGCCACCCCAAAGGAAATAGCAGAGAGGCTGAAGGAATATGATGCCGTTTATAAAGAACTGGTGGAAGCCAAGGGTGCTATCCTGCAGTTGGCTGAGAACAAGCTCACCGAAAAGCTTCTTCATGAGCAGCTTCGTTCCTGTCTTGACTCTCTGCTGGAAATATTGAAGGACAATGAACAGAAGGTGCTTCATCAGTTTGCCAGATATTTTGATCTGAGGGAAATGAAGGATTTCAGACCCACCAGCAGCATTGACTATAACGTATGGCAGGGACATCTGAAGGCCATCATCGGTTATGCCACCAATTATGAGATAGATGATTTCAGCAGGAGTGAAAAGGAATCTCTTTCTTTCATCCGTGGTTTTGTCAGGAAAGGAAGTGACTCTGGCTTTTCTTACGAGGATCTCAAGGCCGTGGTTGATGAGCATGAGCAATTCCTGCGCTCCAAAAAGTAGAGTAAAGCAAATGATGAGCGTATCGAGAAGTTGGTACAGGCAAGAAGAGGTTTGGGGCGCATCACGATGGGCACTTTGAAAAATATCAATTCCACCATAGGAACACCTAACGGATATGGGCCACTGGCAGCGGATTTTCAGGATAGGATGTCTGAAATATGGACCAGCAAGATGGTTTATGAGAAGCAGGAGGCCTACATCCGTCTGCTTTTCAGTCTGGCCTGTAGATGGAAGGAAAACTTCGCTCTGTTCAAGAAAGAGAAGAATCTTCTGGACTACAATGATATGGAGAAATACATGAGGCTTTTATTGAAGGATGAATCCGTGGCCAGTGAGATTTCCCTGTCTTACAGGTATCTCTTTGTGGATGAGTTCCAGGACTCTTCCCCTATACAGGTGAAGATATTTGATGCATTGAGTGATCTCATGGAGCATTCATTCTGGGTGGGGGATTACAAGCAGGCCATTTACGGATTCCGAGGCTCAGACATAGCTTTGACCAAGGCTGTGGTTGACCGTATCAGCCTGAAAGAGGACGGGTGTGATACTGATACGCTTGACACTTCATGGCGCTCGCTTCCGGATATCGTGCAGGTAAATAACGCTATCTTCAAGAAGACATTTGCCCATGTGCTGGATGAAAAGAACATTACCCTCAAGACACATCGTGAGAACAGTAATGGGACGGATTCCTTGAGATTTTTTCACAGCAGTGATGATGCAGGTGTGGCAGAGCATGTATTGAAATTGCTTTCCCAGCAGGTTAATCCTCATGACATAACAGTACTGGCACGAACTAATTCCACGCTCAAGGATGTGTCTGAGAAACTGAAGGAATACGGCATTCCTTCCAGTAGGGAGGATTTCCCGATTATCGAGACCAGGGCATACACCCTTGCTTCATCTCTTCTGCGTATTGTGGAAAGCAGCAATGATGCATTGGCCAAGGCCACGGTAGCCTATCTCACTGAACAGGATTACAATACCAGGAAGATTATCGAGGAAAAGATTCTTCTTTCCTGTGATTATATTTATGACACAATTAGTATTAAAGAAATTTGGAAAATCATTCGTCTTTTAAATGACAAAATCGTATCTTTGCATTTGCAATAAATGGTTTCTATTTAGAATTCATTTTACTGAACTTTTAAATAATTATAAGGAATGAATAAAACAGCTTTTATTACTGGTGCCAACAAAGGTATTGGCTTTGGAATCAGTAAATATCTTGGCCAGTCAGGCTGGGACATTATTATCGGAGCTCGCAATGAAGCAAGAGCTTTAGATGCAATGAGCAAGTTACAGGACGCAGGATGTACTGTTCTGGGATGGGTGGAAATAGAACTGAGTAACCAGACTAGTATCAGCAAGGCAGCAAAGGAAATCAATGAGAAATATCCTTCGCTCAATCTCCTGGTAAATAATGCAGGTATTCCGGGAGATATGTCAAAGACAAGTTGGGATACTGATATGAAGGATATCAAGGAAACTACTGATGTAAATTACTTTGGGACATTAGCCATCACCCAGGCGCTCCTTCCGCTCATCAAGCAAAACGAAGGTAGAATTGTGAATGTGACAGTACCAAGCGAAATCAGTCCTTATTGGCATCCACTGGCTTACGTAGCAAGCAAAGCAGCCCAGAATGCTATGATGGGTGTGATGGCAATGGAGTTTAAGCAGAATAACATTCCTGTGGAGATTTTCAGCGTACATCCTGGTCCTACCACTACAGATTTGAATGGCAATATGGACTTGCCGGGGTTTCATACGACTGACAAGGTGGGCGAGAAATTTGCCAAACTCATCAATGATGGTAAGTCTCATAATGGCGAGTTTATTGAATTATATCCTATTGTAAAAGAAGATTAGAGACTTTGCAATAGGAAAAAGTAAGTATCGTTTTATCTTAATGCTATTGTCAATATGCTTGGAATTAGATCATACAAAGAATTGCACTATTGGGAATCATTGTGGCCCAATAGAAATCCTGGTAAACATAACTGGTATATTATTCTTTTGAGCAATTTAAACTATCAAACTCAAGCAATGCGATTGGTTTTTAATAACTATGAATATCTGCATTATAGGACTAAGAATATCCGTTATTTCATTCCAGGTCTTTTGAATGAAGAAAAAGGTATATATCCTTTGAGAAGTAGAGTTACTACGAAGCCTGTTGCCTTCTCTGAAAGATTTTATGTAGAGGGATTTATAGAGACTGTGGACTGGTTAGAAAATAATAATCCAGCTTACAAATACAATGAAGGCATAGATATGATTCTGCTTCCATATACACGTCAGGAAGATTCTGCTACTGATAAGGAAGAGTATGACTTCAAACACATGCTGTGGTATTGTCTGGATGACATCATGAATCAAGGAATCAATCTGATTTCGTTCATGAAAAAAGCGGATGTGGTTTGTGAAGACATGTCCTATGAGGAAACAAAGGCTCATTTGAATATTGCAGTTTCTACTGGGCTTTTAGAGGCACCTAAAATCAAGGTATCAATCGTTAAAATGCCGGAACAATGGAAACTTCCTGAAGGAAGGAGAACCAAGGAACTTTGGGCTATCAAGATTAATGTAAACGGGGAGTCTTTCAACATCAAGGTTGGTTCAAAAGACCAGCGTATGGTGTATGTATGTACCCTCATCAGACAGAAACTCGGTGAACATATGTACCTTCATGAATTTTTCAGGAACAGTAGAGGTAGATATTGTAAATTTACCAAGAAAGGTTCCGAAGGATGGCTAAGGGATGTCTACAATCTGCTTTTCAATCATCCTGCAAGAGATTTTAGTGAATGGATGAGAAAAGTAGAAGATATAGAAAACAGAGGTCGTAGCATCAACCAGGGAAAGTCGCAGATTAATGCCTATATCAAGGATAGACTTAAAGCGTTTGAGTTGGATGTATCAGAAATGCCAATCATAGACAAAATGGAGGATGAACATCAAGATTCTTACTACACCACTTACCTTCAGCCTGAAGATATAGAGATACCGGAAGATTTTTTGTCCATTCCTTTATCAGTAAGATGATGCAGAAGCAATGGACAACATGGGTGTGTGCTATGCACAGGGCATCGGTGTTGTGGAGAATCATGCCACTGCATTTGACTGGTACATGAAAGCCGCTACACTGGGCGATATTTATGCCTGTTACAATGTGGCAGAATGCTATTATCTAGGTGACGGGGTAGAACAGGACTACGAAATAGCACTTCATTGGTATCTTATAGCTGCAGAAAAAGGAGATGTACTGTCACAGGTAAATGCTGCCAATGCCTATTATCTTGGGCAGGGAACCACAGAAAATCATGCCAAGGCTCATGAGTGGTGGCTCAAGGCTGCCCAGCGAGGACACTTGCAAAGTCAGAAAAATGTGGGTGCCAATTATTGGAATGGAGATGGAGTGGAGAAAGACGACAGCTGGGCTGCTTTCTGGTACGAAATGGCAGGACAGCAAGGAGATGCACAGGCACAATTCTCCACAGGCTGGTTCTATATGACTGGTACTGGGGTCAAACAGGACAAGCGCATGGGACTGAAATGGATTCATAGAGCCACTGCTCAGGGATTCGAATATGCCAAGCAATGGTGCAGGGACAATGGTTACAGTATATATTAAAGGAAGAATGAAAATGAAGACAGATTTAATGTTGATAGGGGAACGGCATCCCCTCATTCATAACATAACAAATTATGTGGCTATGAATTTTGTGGCCAATAGTCTTTTAGCAATCGGTGCTTCGCCCATCATGGCTCGTGCAGAAGAAGAAGTGGGAGAAATCAGCGCTAAATGCCAGGCTCTGGCACTTAACTTAGGTATAGTGGAAAGCAGTACTGCTCGCTCTATGCAGATAGCTGGGAAAGCTGCCCATGAGAATGGGGGTCCGATAGTTTTTGACGTAGTGGGAGTGGGAGTTACTCAGTTCCGTATGAAGATTGCTTCTGATATTATCAATAGCTCCCATCCAAATGTCATCAAAGGAAATGCAAGTGAAATACAGGCGTTATACTCCCACCAAATTGCCATGCATGGGGTGGACAGCAGCATTGAACCACAGGAAATAGAGATGAAAGCTATCAAACTGGCACAAGAATTTTCTTCGGTCATCGTTGTTACAGGACCTACAGACTTAGTTACAGATGGCCACCGTGTGGCTCATATAAAGGAAGGTCATCAGCTCATGTCTAAGGTTACTGCAATGGGATGTACTGCCACAGGTATTATCGGAGCATTTCTGGCAGTTTCATCGGATGCATTCTGTGCCTCCTTGCATGCCATGAAAGTGATGGGGATAGCCGGAGAAAAGGCAGGAGCAATATCGAGAGGAAACGGATCCATGATGATTAATTTCCTGGATGAACTATGTAATTTATCAGGGCATGAGTAGAGTTGTCAAAATCAGAAAGCGAGCCTTTATGGGGGATTTTTATGCCATTAATCTTTTTGGCATGATTATCACCTACGAGAAACTTTCCAAAGAAGAACTTAATCATGAACGGATTCATTCCGCACAGCAAAAGGAACTTTTATATATTCCGTTTTATATTTGGTATTTTTTTGAATGGGCCATATTAACGATCAAATATAAAAACGGATTAGAGGCATATTTTAATATCAGATTTGAGAAAGAGGCCTATGCTCATCAGGATGATATGGAATATCTGAAGAAACGGAGGCATTATAGCTATAGGTAGCATTCATGGATGCATCACCTTTTTAAGCAATTCCCCAGTTTTTTGTGGAATATTTCCACACGATTTCCCCTGTTTCCACAATACCTATTTTTGGCATATATCGTCTATCTATCTGATAATCAGCAGATATTGTGTTTTTATCTTCTTTTGGCATGCTGATTGTGAATATCATTAGTGGGTTCGCCAATGAATCCACAAAGACAGTAATTTAAATAAATATTCACAATTAAAAACGATAAGATTATGAAAAAGTTCGTATTTGCAGCTATCGCCGCTATTGTAATGGTTTCAATTACCTTCTGTAAATCATAACTGCTCAACCTCGCTATAGACATGAATTGTTCCCCCTCCTTCATCGGTAATCCTTCTACTTTTTCTCTTCTACAAGATTCTTCCCGTGGTTCTATTTTGATGGTTTAACAGCATTCTTGAAGATGGGGAATCATTGCATTAAGCATTGGATGAGCGAGCAGGTTCGCTTTGTGTCCGATGTGCCATTTCCCGCAATCGGAACATTGGTATGCTGCCATTTCCCTTCTTTGCTTGGGATATTTTCTTTTCCATTCTTCGATGGCTTTTAAGGCAGCAGCCTCATTCCGATACGCCATTTTCTTTTTGAACACGATTTCATGGGTAAGTGGGTCGTATTGCTTTTTCCAGTGGATTGACAGTCCTCTGGTTACATTTCTTACCTTTTCTTTTTGACCAATGTTGTGAAGTTGGAAAGCTGTAGCTCTTTTCATCCAATATCTTTCGTTATTGGTCGTTTTATATCCTTCCTCGTGTCTGTTCATCTTGTGATAAGCTTGACTCATTCGCTTTTCTACGATTCGGCGTACTTTTCTTGAATCAGAACAGCTTTCTGTTTCAATGTCGAAATTGCGGAGCAATTCTCCATTTTTGAACTTCAACTTTTCGGTGAACAGCTTTTGGGTTTCTGACTTGAAGCGCACCTCTTGGCCATTGAGGACAACTCTGCCTTTATTTCTCTTGACGAGGAAGCATATGGATGTGGATTTTGTGTTTTCTTCCTCCAGCTTCATCACTTTATGTATGGCATTCAATATGTTTTCGGTGTTGAAGTCTTTAGTGATGACAGTATCCCTGATGTACTTGATGAGATAATGGATATTTTTGTTCTCATCCTTATTTGCTCTCAGGTATCTACCAAGGAGAGACAAGTTCTCCGAGAAGTTCCAGTTGTCAATTTTACCGTAGCGGGGTAAGGATGATTCCCAGCTTGCTAAGATGTTCTTAATCTCTATATTCATAATGCTATTATTTAAAAGTTATGCCCCCAACTTATAGTAAAGCCATGTGGCTCGTGAATGTCGCATGGCTTTCAAAGGAAATTAATCTCTCATAAATATATAAGTGTTTCTATACGGTAAAGATTTGTCAATAAACATTATTTGTATGATGTAGTATCGCACTGCCTGAGACAGGTGGTGCGATATTTAATTAATTGGTGAATTCCTGAACTTTTTCAGAGATATCACCTATATTTATCCAAGGGTAGTACATATTTCTTCCAATAGTTTTTCAACTTTTAATTGAATTTCCTGTGCTGCAGTCTCATCTGTATCGCCCTTATTGTTTTCGTAAAAGCGTTCAACAATAAATTTTCTTTTATTGTTTTCTTCTTCACTACAAGACCATTTATATTTTGTATTGCTATTGAGTTTATTTAAAATATCTATCCCTAACTCATCTGTTCTGTGCCCTAGTCGCAGCCCCCAAAAAGGCTTTTCTTCAGACCAATGATAAACTATGTCAAGATAATATTTCATGTCATCAGGTTTTATCGTGACATAAGAATTGTCATGTAATTTAAAGTCAATAACACACGTGTTATAATTCCAAATCCAATGAGCAGGTTTTAATAGCTTATCCAATATCTGTATAGCTAATTCTCTTGAAGAAAATTCAGATGCCTGGTGACCGCTAAGAAGGATAACATGTGGAGATAGACCATTTTCACCTTCCCACCAAAGAAATTTTCTTTGTTTCATAAATCCAAAGCATTCATATTTGGGATTACGTAAAAACGATATCCAGTCATGCTTGTTAGTAAAATCTGTAGGCTCATTGTTGACGTATTTTTTGAGTATATTAAATTTATTTTCTGTATCTTGATTTTTCCACGCAGTAAATAAACTCATCCAATCGTCACCATCCTCAATGAAATTCCATCGCTCCATCCAAGGAGCCAAAGATGCACTTCCACCACCATCAGGTAGACTATAGTCTCCGTATTCCAACAGTTTTCTTCGTAATTCATTCTTTTTGGTCCAGTCATCATCTTTTTCTATTTGGTAAATTCTATCCACAAATAATTTAAACGTATTTTCTAATTCATTAGGCGATAGTTCTTTAACGCATAAATGAAGAAGTATGCTTAAATTACCTTGAATGAAGGAGTTGAAATGGTTTTCATTATAGTTAATGACATTCCAAAAAACTTTCTCCCAATCGATGCGTTGATTTTGCTTATATAATTGGGCGATTTCCTTATCTGAATCACTAATAAAATTAATAGATATTTCTGGTAGTTTACAGTCAGCAATATCTCGTACTTTGGAATCTCCCATTTTTTTCAGAGATTCAAGCGAAACGATAATAGCATTTATTGGATTTTTGCTATTATTTGAATAGAAGCAGATATTTTTTAAATGCATTCCAATTCGTTTGACTTCTAATTCGATTGCGTCAGGATACAACATGAGATAATAAGTGCAACCCAAGATGGTCACATAGTCTATCATATACTTGATGTTCTCTATCCATCCTGCCCTCAAATATCCGTCTGAGATTCCATTTCTAGAAGCTAATTTTTCTATAGCTTGAAATATTGATTTTAACCAACTTATATCAAAAGAGCTACTATCTTCAATATAAGTTCTTATAAAATTTGACTCTATTAAGCTTTTAATATATTTTTCCTTATCAGAAGAACTCTTTTCAGTTTGAGTACAAAGATGAATGATTGCGGACATAACAAGAAAAGACTCAAATCCCTTGTCGGCATTTGGGTTTTGTCCTCGTTTGGCCCAAAAGAAATTTTGCCAATTTTCCCACAATTCACTATCTGCTAATTTTTGGCTGCTCTTTTCGATTAAAAGAGCCTTAACATTTTCTTGCTCAGAAAGTTCTTCGCCGCGACTATTCATATATAAATATAGACGCTCACCCTGTTCACTAAGATTTGTATCAAAGTAATTGAACTCTATATAGTTCTCCAAATAATCAAGGAAGTTTTTTCTATTTTCAAGGATCTGATTATCCTCTATAAATTTTAGGATAGTTTGATAATTTTCAAGGATAGAATTTGCAGTTACATCCTTTGAATATATATCATAATACTCAGAACTCTGTTTGAAATTTGTATTTTCATGACTTAAAGCAAAATCAATGAAAGATACTATAAAATCATGTGCAGTTTCTCGAACTTTATAGTCCAATTTTGGAAGACTATTTTTGAAATATTCTTTTCTGTAAGCATCTTTACTGTCCTGGTCAGAATCCTTACAATAAACTGCTAACAACAATAATGATATTGTTGTTATGCGTTGTTGCCCATCTATTAAGAAGAGCTTGCCAGAATATGTTGGGTCATGGTATGCATAAATAAACCCTACATGGGTATTAAAACGTATGCGTAAATACTCATCTGTAAGATAATTGTGTATATTTTCTGGCAATTCTTTTCCATTGCATTTTATGTCCAGTGAGAGGGCCTTTTTCTGTGTATAGTGATCACAGATAGATTTTAATAGACCTAAAACGTTTTGTTTCTTCCAGACATAATCTCTTTGGATTTCTGGAATAATTATTTGTTCAACTTCTGGGTTAGTAAGAAGTTGCTTGATGTTATATCTGCCTGTTTTCATATGCGTAAATTTTCTCTAATGCTAATATTTCTTTTTTCCATCCAAGCTATATGGGCTTTGATGTCATCATTGTTCCACATAAGCAAATCTGGTGTAAAAGGCTTATCAGTTGGTGTATTCAAAACCTTATTAAACACATCCATCGTATGACGAGGAATAAAATAGCCGCCATTATGTTTTGCAAACAATATCCCTCTCTTTGCAATATAAGGGTTGTTGCTTAATGCACTATTAGCACCGCCTGTTAATAATGCCATATTACCGAGAGAATGTAGATCAATATCGTTACCATATAAGAAATCAATATCAGAAGATTTGATTTTCTCATCATTATTCACATGTTTAATTAATTCTTCTTTCTTTTCATCATCTAAATTAATCTGTTCTTTAATTTTACGAATTACATTTTCTTTTGCCGTTTTATCTATCGCAACATCTGATTTTGGATGTTGTGGTGAAATATGTTCAAAAGACCATTCCTCTTGAGCATACGCACAAAAATCGAATCGATAGTTTGTATCCGAAACTTCAGGAAAGACGCTAAAAGAGAGCAATAAATTAGTCAACCCATCATTTTTAGAGCTATAGCGTAAATTTGGATATCTTCCTGTATTGTCTTTATTATTATTCGCAGCATCAAGTACTGGTATTGCCTGAAGTGTCAACTGTTTCAAATCTTTAGAGATTAGCATGTCTGATTTGTCTAGAATATCAGATATATTGAAATTTTGAAGTTTTTGAGTCGTTTTCTTGCAAAACATGACATATCCCAATAAATTGTAGAGCTTTGGATTATTGAAAATACCCTGTAACTTGAGATAAATATGTTTAATTCTTTTCAATATGAGGAAAGCTGCATCGGCATTTTTAATTCTTTCGTTGTATTTATTGAAAAGTTGAAGATTATTCTCCTGTAAACTCTTGTGTGGAAGTTCTTGAAGTATTTTTGCAAATTCTTCAAGTATATTATCTTTTGGGGTAGGCACAGTAAATTCTCTAGTTGTATCTAAAGCATACTCAAGTAGCTTTTCCATACCATCATCATCATTTGGGAAAAAGAAGTTTGATATATTCGGAATGCTAATCCAGGAATATATTTCATCCCATTCTCTTCCCATGATATTTCTTTGATTGAGGATTTCTTCATAAGAGTAAGTTAAATTGTTAACACTATGTCTACGGACAGCTAATGTTAACAAGAGCCCTTTAATCAAATAGTTATTGGTTAAAGGAACCTTATTATCATTTAAGTTCAAAAAGGTTTCTTCTGGTGAACTAAACTCGTTCTCTTTGTTAAGTATAATCATGACATGATCGCGCATGTAGTCTATATAATCCTTTAATTTATTCTTATTCTGTAGGAGATCCAAAAAGTGTTTTATGCAGCGAGCTGCTTTAGCAAGATAATAAAAGTCTTGTTCAAGGAGATCTTCATCATTTTCAGTTGTGCTGTCTTGAATATAATCTACAACTTTATTAAACACGTTTCCATTTTTATAACGAGAATAGATGACCTTAGCTTCTGCTATATTTTCAAGTTGATGAATACCTATTAAATAGAATAAAAGAGACAATGTTGTCAATCGTTGTTGACCATCAATTACTTCCATCCAATTGTTATGTCTATCATATTTGACAGTAATATATTGGAGGTAGTAACTCTCAGCTTTTTCCAAGAAAGCCTCGTAGGTATCAAAAACTAAAGTTTCGCAAGTGAAAATCCACAAGCATGATTTAACGTAATTTTGGAAT
>ERZ1035048.100-NODE-100-length-28455-cov-8.444507_pt1 | contig 28455 bp, 19 predicted proteins | sample MGYA00520587_ERZ1035048 | MGnify/ENA primary metagenome ERZ1035048 (study PRJEB33766, sample SAMN09781693) | gut metagenome | biome: gut microbiome | host: Homo sapiens | place: Madagascar | study: EMG produced TPA metagenomics assembly of the PRJNA485056 data set... | reverse complement strand
GTGATGGTTCTTCCATCAGGCAACTGAACACTTTTTGTAATTACGTTCATCTAAAAATTTAAAAACTTATTGTTTTGTCTAACATCTAATATATAAAACGGCGCAAAGATACCTCTTTTATTATTAATAAGCAAAGAAAACCACATTTATTTTCAAGTTTTTTGAATATTTTATTCTTTGCTGATGGTTTATTCCGATTTTATTGCTACCTTTGCAACCGATAATTTTGCAAAATAACAAGACACATGAAGATAACCAAACTCTATTCAGCTGCGGTCGTAGTAATGGCTGCACTGACTTTTGCTTCTTGCAACAACAAGAAGTTCCACATCAACGGAAACATTACCGAGGCGAAAGACTCCATGCTCTATCTGGAGAACATCAGCCTCGACGGACCTGTAGCTATCGACTCTGTAAAGCTCGGTGAAGACGGTTCTTTTGCCTTCGAGGAAACAGCCAAAGACTCAGTATGTCCTGACTTCTATCGCCTGCGCATTGCCGGACAGACCATCAACCTCTCCATCGACTCCACAGAAACCATCAGCGTGAAGGCTGCATACCCAAGCATGAGCTACCAGTATACAGTGGAAGGTTCTGAAAACTGCAGCACCATCAAGGAGCTGTCACTCAAGCAGATGAAACTGCAGGCTCTCGTCAACGAGATAGCCCAAAATCCTAATGTAGGTGTCGACTCTGCCGATGTCATCATCGACCGTGCCATCAATGCCTACAAGCAGGATATCAAGACCAACTATATCTTCAAGGCTCCTATGATGGCATCATCTTACTATGCTCTGTTCCAGACTCTGCAGGTAGGACGTGTGAACACTCTTATCTTCAACCCACGCAACAACAAGGACGACGTCAAGGTATTCGCGGCAGTAGCTACAAGCTGGGACACTTACTATCCCAATGCCGAACGCGGAAAGAACCTGCACAACATTGCCATACAGGGCATGAAAGACATACGCATCATTGAGAACCAGATGGCAGCACAGCAACTCGATGCCAGCAAGGTACAGGTGAACGGAGTCATCGAACTCGCCCTGCAAGACAACAAGGGTGTGACACGCAAACTCACCGACCTGAAAGGTAAGGTGGTTCTGCTCGACTTCCATCTTTTTGCCGGCGAACAGAGCACCAAGCGAATCATGATGCTCCGCGAGCTATACAACAAGTACCATGCTGCAGGATTTGAGATCTATCAGGTATCAGTCGATCCCGACGAGCATTTCTGGAAGACATCCACAGCCGCCCTGCCATGGATAAGCGTACGCGATGAAGACGGCATTCAGGGAGCAAGTGTGGCTAAGTACAACGTACAGAGCATCCCTACTTTCTTCCTTATCGACAGAAGTAACACATTGCGTTCTCGCGATGTACAGATCAAAGACCTCGATGCAGCAATCAAAGCATTGCTGTAAGAGGTCTCCCCCATTCTTTCACAACACCCCTTCACCGCACACCCTTTTTATTCTCCTATAAGACAGATGTTTATATCCATATAGAGGAAAACACTGAACCTAAAATAAACATAAACCTAAAAAGTCAAAAGATGAGACTTTTCATGACACAACACTTTTGGTGCCTACAACCGCTTCGACAACATCGAGGGATTCGAGATTGCAGGCGAGGACAAAGTGTTCCATCCTGCTACAGCCCGCCATTTCTGGCAGCCAGGCAACGACACGTGGAATGAATGTATCACCGTGGTAAGCCCTGAGGTAAAGAAACCTGTTGCCCTGCGCTATTGTTTCAAGAACTTCCAGCTCGGCAACATTGCAAATGCAGGTGGACAGCCTCTATTCCCATTCCGCACAGACAACTGGTAAACTATCAAACAAGAATAAAACACAACCCATCATGGAGCATCCTCTAAGCAAATTCAAATTCTGCCCTATCTGCGGTTCAACACACTTCGAAATCAACAACTTCAAAAGCAAGAAGTGCGGAAGTTGCGGATTCACATACTATGCCAATCCAAGCAGCGCCACCGTAGCCTTTATCATGAATGAGAAAGACGAGCTATTGGTGGTAAGGCGCAAGAACGAGCCAGCCAAGGGCACTCTCGACTTACCTGGAGGATTCGTAGACATGGAGGAGACGGGCGAAGAAGGGGTTATGCGCGAAGTAATGGAAGAGACAGGACTGGAGGCTACATCCGTAGCCTACCAGTTCAGTATCCCCAACCTTTATCTCTATTCTGGGCTCACCATCCACACACTCGATATGTTTTATATAGTAGAAGTGAAAGACCTCTCACATGTCGAGGCAAAAGACGACGCTGCAGAATACCTGTGGATTCCTCTGAACGAAATACGGCTAGAGGAGTTTGGTCTGCGTTCCATCCGTCAGGGGCTCAGCCGGTTTCTAAAAAAGTCCTGAAGAGAAAAAGCTAAAATTGAAAGTACAAACTGCCATTCATGTTTCACCACATGTCTGGCTTTTTTGTTGATGCCTTTATTCCCCCAAAAAAGACTTGACTATTACAACAAGACAAAAAGCAGAAAAACCTGCCTTTTACCCTCATAAGACCGATTTTAGAGCCTAAAACATTAAAAAAGCAAAAAAAATCCCCATATAATAAGGTATAAGCAAAAAGTTTACTTACTTTTGCCAACCGAAAGAAAAATTGTATATAAGCTTATGCAAGAAAATTTAGTTATCGTCGAGAGCCCTGCAAAGGCCAAGAAAATCGAAGAGTACTTAGGAAAAGACTATAAGGTTATGTCCTCTTACGGTCATATACGCGACTTAAAAAAGAGGGAATTGAGTATAAACGAGCAGACCATGGAACCAGATTACGAGATTCCAGAAGAGAAGAAAAAGCTCGTTACCGAATTGAAATCGGCAGCCAAGAAAGCCAAAAAGATTTGGCTGGCTTCCGATGAGGACCGCGAGGGAGAAGCTATCAGCTGGCACCTTTGCGAAGTACTCGGACTGGATGAGGAGAAGACAAACCGTATCGTTTTCCACGAGATTACCAAACCAGCCATACTGGATGCCATAGAGCACCCACGCCATCTGGACATGAACTTAGTCAATGCCCAGCAGGCACGTCGTGTACTCGACCGTATCGTAGGTTTCAAACTCTCACCCGTGCTTTGGCGTAAGGTGAAACCTGCCCTTTCTGCCGGTCGTGTGCAGAGTGTTGCAGTACGCCTCATCGTAGAGCGTGAGCGAGAGGTACAGAAATTCAAGAGTGAGCCATACTTCCGTGTGAATGCCATCTTTGCCCTCATCAATGAGAGCGGCAACGCAACCGAAGTAAAGGCTGAGCTCGACAAGCACTTCAAAACCCAGGAAGAAGTTGATGCCTTCCTCGAGAAGTGCATGGACGCACAATTTACCGTCGATGCAGTGAGCAAGAAGCCTTTGAAGCGCACTCCTGCGCCTCCTTTCACTACTTCTACACTGCAGCAAGAGGCTGCCCGCAAGTTGGGCTTCACCGTAAGCCAGACCATGATGATAGCACAGCGACTCTACGAAAGCGGACGTATCACATATATGCGTACCGACAGCGTCAACCTGTCTACTTTCTGTAAGGATGCCAGTGCAGCCGAGATCAAGAAGGTATATGGTGACAAATACAGCCAGACCCGCAACTATCACACCAGTTCGAAGGGCGCACAGGAAGCACACGAGGCTATCCGCCCTACAGACATGACCGCACTTACCATAGACGGAACCAATCAGGAGAAGCGACTCTACGAACTGGTATGGAAACGCACCGTCGCCTCACAGATGGCAGACGCACAGATAGAGAAGACAACCATCAATATCAATATAGACAACACTACAGAGAAGTTTGTCGCCAACGGCGAGGTAGTTGTCTTTGATGGTTTCTTGAAAGTTTACCGCGAATCAACCGATGAGGAGGAAAACGGCGAGGAGTCTTCACACATCCTGCCAGCCATGCGTCATGGCGACAAGCTGCAGCGCCGTGAGATAACAGCCACCGAGCGATTCTCTATGGCTCCTGCAAGATATACGGAGGCGAGTCTTGTAAAGAAACTCGAGGATCTCGGCATTGGCCGTCCTTCTACCTATGCACCAACCATCAGCACCATTCAGCAACGTGAGTATGTGCAGAAAGGTGACAAGAGTGGCACAGAGCGTTCATATACAGTCAGCACACTGAAGGGCATCAAGGTGACACAGAAGTTCAAGAAGGAAATGGCCGGCTCAGAGAAAGGCAAACTGCTGCCTACAGATATCGGCATCGTGGTCAACGACTTCCTGATGAAGAACTTCCCCGACATCATGGACTACAACTTTACTGCCAATGTGGAGAAAAAGTTTGATGATATCGCAGAGGGCAATACCGAGTGGAATAAATGGATGAAGAAATTCGACCAAAGCTTTGAACCCGAAGTGGACAAGGTGATAAATGCACGCAGTGAGCATAAAGCCGGCGAGCGTTCACTGGGAGTCGACCCAAAGAGCGGACGCCCTGTATTCGTCAAGATAGGACGTTTCGGACCAGTGGCACAGATTGGATCTGCCGAAGATAAGGAAAAGCCTCTCTTCGCACAGTTGCCTGCCGACAAGAGTATTGAGACCATCACACTCAACGAGGCTATCGAGCTCTTCAAGCTTCCCCGCGAAGTAGGCGAATATGAGGGAACACCTGTTACCATCGGTGCAGGTCGCTTTGGCCCTTATGTTCTCCACAATAAGAAGTATGTTTCCATCCCGAAGGACGAAGACCCAATGAACCTTACACTCGAAAGAGCCATTGAGTTGATAAGAGAGAAACGAGAGAGTGAGCAGAAACGCCACATCAAAGTGTTCGATGAAGATACCAAGCTCGAGCTGCTGAACGGCCGCTACGGTCCCTACATTGCCTATGATGGAAAGAACTACCGCATTCCCAAGAACAAGCAGACTCATGTAGAGGAACTCTCATATGAAGAGTGTATGAACATCATCAAAGAGGCTCCAGAGCCTAAAGCAAGCCGTCGTAAGTAAGCCTATGAAGTCGATTATCATCATCGGATATATGGGCGCCGGAAAGACAACAGTCGGCAAAGCCCTTGCTAAGGAGTTGGGCGTCATGTTCTACGACCTCGACTGGTATATCGAAACTCGCATGCACAAGACCGTCAAGGAAATCTTCGACGAGAAAGGCGAAGAGGGATTCCGTATCATTGAGCACAACATGCTGCACGAAGTAGCCGAGTTCGAGAACGTTGTTGTAAGTTGCGGGGGCGGGACACCCTGCTTTTTTGACAACATGGACTATATGAACCAGTTGGGAACCACCGTCTATCTGAAGGCTACCCCCGAGACTCTCCACGCCCATCTGCAGATGGGCAAGGGCGTGCGACCACTGCTGCTAAACAAGACCCCCGAGGAGGTGGAAACCTTCATCAAGGAACAACTCAAACGGCGAGAGCCCTTCTATCTGAAGGCACAGCACATCTTCGACATCGATGTAATCGACGATTACGACAAGATACAGAATACGGTGAAAAAACTGCGCCTGCAGTTGGGTATATAAAAAACCTCGGAATCAGGCTTCAAGCCGAAGGCTACAACGAGGCTACAAACTGAAACAACCCAATTAAAAATATAACACATCACAACAAAACTACATTCATTCCAGAAGAAAAGAAATGAAGAAATGGACTATTGAAGACTCGAATGAACTCTACAACATCAAAGGTTGGGGCACTTCTTACTTTGGCATCAACGAAAAAGGAGATGTCTATGTAACTCCATGCAAAGACAATACGCAGATAGACCTGCGCGACGTCATGGACGAGTTAGCCCTGCGAGACATCACGGCTCCCGTGCTGCTCCGATTCCCCGACATTCTCGACAATCGTATCGAAAAGACTGCCAGTTGCTTCCAAAAAGCCAAGGAGGAATATGGATACAAAGGCGAAAACTTTGTCATCTATCCTATCAAGGTCAACCAGATGCAGCCGGTCGTAGAGGAAATCATATCGCATGGCAAAAAGTTCAATCTCGGTCTTGAGGCTGGCTCTAAGCCAGAACTCCACGCTGTCATTGCCGTACAGTGCCAGAGCGACTCGCTCATCATCTGCAACGGATACAAGGACGAAAGCTATATCGAACTGGCTCTCCTCGCACAGAAGATGGGCAAGCGTATCTTCATCGTAGTAGAAAAACTCAACGAGCTCGATATCATTGCCAAGACTGCCAAAAAACTCAACGTAAGACCCAATATCGGAATACGTATCAAGTTGGCCTCATCAGGCTCTGGCAAGTGGGCTGACAGTGGCGGCGATGCATCCAAGTTTGGTCTGACAAGCGCTGAGTTGCTCACAGCACTCAACAAGATCGATGAGATGGGGCTGCACGACTGCCTGCGGCTCATACACTTCCACATCGGAAGCCAGATTACCAAAATACGACGCATACAAACAGCCTTGCGCGAGGCTGCACAGTTCTATATCAACCTGCACAAGATGGGATATAATGTCGACTTTGTTGACTGCGGAGGCGGATTGGGAGTCGACTACGACGGAACACGTTCTTCAAGCAGCGAAAGCTCCGTCAACTATTCCATCCAGGAGTATGTGAACGACTGCGTATATACGTTTGTCGACGCTGCCAACAAGAACAATATCGCACACCCTAATCTTATCACCGAAAGTGGCCGTTCCCTTTCGGCACATCATTCAGTACTCGTCATCGATGTACTCGAGACAGCCTCGCTGCCAGAGATGCCCGAGGAGTTTGAGGCCAAGGAAGAAGACCACCAGTTGGTAAAAGACCTGTATGATATCTGGGACAACCTGAACCCACGCAATATGCTCGAAGACTGGCACGACGCTGAGCAAATACGCGACGAGGCTTTGGAACTCTTCTCGCATGGCATCGTCGACCTCAAGACAAGAGCCGAGATAGAAGCCATGTACTGGAGTGTATGCCATGAGATTAACAATCTGGCAAAGCATATGAAACACATCCCTGAAGAACTGCGAGGGCTCGACAAACTGCTTGCCGACAAGTATTTCTGCAACTTCTCGCTCTTCCAAAGTCTGCCAGACAGTTGGGCTATCGACCAACTCTTCCCTATCATGCCTATACAGCGACTCAACGAGCGCCCAGTAAGAAAAGCCACCTTACAGGACATCACCTGCGACAGCGATGGAAAAGTAGCCAACTTTGTGACCGATGGCCATATTGGTAATGTACTTCCGCTGCACGCACTCAAGAACAACGAGCCTTATTACCTCGGTGTCTTCCTCGTAGGAGCCTATCAGGAAATATTGGGCGACATGCACAACCTGTTCGGTGACACCAATGCGGCGCATATATCAGTAAAGGACGGCAAGTACAACATCGATCAGATCTTCGACGGTGAGACTGTGGAAGAGGTTCTCGACTACGTGCAGTACAACCCCAAGAAACTCGTCCGCCAATTGGAGCAGTGGGTTACCAAAAGTGTGAAAGAAGGTAAGATTTCACTCGAAGAGGGTAAGGAATTCCTTGCCACCTATCGCAACGGACTCTTCGGATACACCTATCTGCAGTAAACAGATTATCAAGATTCCTCATACAGAGGGCATATCAAAGTCTTAATAGGCTATTGATATGCCCTCTTTCTTTTCTTAGAAAGTGAACAGAAACCATATATACAACCAACATTGGTCACAATAGAAGCCTCAAGCTGGTCATAATAGACGACAAACGTTGGTCATAATAGACGACCCATAATAGGCATAACAGACTATCATCGCTGACTATTATAACGTGATGGTTTAAGCCACCAACATGTTTCTTTGCAGAGATATGAAGGGCAACTTCATTTGTGGCTATAGACTTTTAAGTAGTCAACTATAAGTATGACTAAAAATAAGTAAGTCAACGTGAATTATAAATAAGTAATAACTGAGTCAACTCATATTATCAATAAAACTTAGAGTGGGCAACTAAAATCATTAAACCACAAATAAAAGTTCTATTCAAAGCCTTTGGATTTCCGTTCAGAGCCTTTGAATGTCCGTTTAAAGCCTTTGAATGTCCGTTCAGAGCCTTTGAACAGACATTTCAAAAGCATGAACGGAGATTTTTCAACAAGAGACAGAACAAATTCATAAGAAACAGAAAACAAATGCGTAGTGCTAAAATAACTACTCATGGCTATAGGGGTGCCGAATAGTTACTAAAGATAATGTTTCTATTTAAATAACATTAAAAAGTAAGCAAAAACTTGCATATTTAATAAAAACCGTGTTATTTTTGCAACCGAAAATGAAGAAACTGTTACACATATCGTTTACATTCTTGCTTGCCGTGGTACTCGTTATCATGGGAAGCGGGGTAACATTTCTTCATTGCTCATGTTCCGGCAAGACAACCGTAATACTGTCGCATACAGCACAGAACGGCGGTAATTCCGACACCACCAAAGGATGCATGAAGGTAACAAGCGTACAGCTATCGCCTACGACGCAAATGCAGCCAACAGTTTTCGACTTTCATGCCTTCCAGCCTTTGATGGCGATTATTCATGAGTGGCAAATGCCTCATTTGTCTTTCATGGCAAAGAGAACACTGAGCAACATCATTCCCAAAACTGGATACAGTCCGCCACCAAAACTGTATCTCTATCTTATTGAAGTCCTGACCATCTGAACCTCCATCTTGTCGACATGATGAAGGTTAGCCCTCGCTATGCGCATAAACCTCATCAGAAATAAGATAAAAAGATGAAAAAGGACAACGAAAAATAAGATAACAATGAACACAAAGCATACTTTACTTGGCATCGCCCTCATGATGCCATTGGCAAGCTTTGCCCAGAGCGAAGTACAACCCAACGAAAAGAAAGACACAATAGCCGACCAGGAGATTAAGGAAGTAACCGTGGTGAGCCGCAAGGCTGGCGTAAGTAGACTGGCAGGAGCCATCAATGGCTCTATCATCAACAAAGACGAACTCTTCAAGGCAGCCTGCTGCAACCTGGGCGAGAGCTTCACCACCAATCCTTCAGTAGATGTCAACTATAGCGATGCGGCAACAGGAGCAAGACAAATCAAGCTGCTCGGACTTGCAGGAACATACGTGCAGATGATGACAGAAAACCTTCCCAACTTCCGTGGCGCAGCAGCCCCATTCTCTTTGGGCTACGTGCCTGGTCCCTGGATGCAGAGCATACAGGTAAGCAAGGGAGCCTCATCGGTAAAAGCCGGATATGAAAGCATTACAGGACAGATCAACGTGGAATATCTCAAGGCAGATGCCGAGCCTGGTGTGGAGGCGAACCTCTATGGCGACACCGACGGAAAGTTGGAAGCCAACGCCTCTGCCAACGTACATCTGAACAGCAAGCTCACCACCGAGTTGCTTACACACTATGAGAACAGATGGGGAGCCAACGATATGAACATGGATGGCTTCAAGGATATGCCCAACATTCTGCAATACAACTTGCAGAACCGATGGATTTTCAAGTCGGAACACTACATGCTGCGTGCCGGCATCTCGCTCATCAGCGAACATCGTCGCGGAGGACAGACACTTAAGGAGATGGACGATGACATGAAAAAAGCCATGGAGGGCAAAGAACTCTATGGCATAGACATCAAGACCAACCGGTATGAGGCTTACATGAAACACGCGTTCATTCTCAATAAGGAGCACGGCACCAATATTGCCCTCATGACTACAGGATCCATGCACCAGGAAGATGCCCTCTATGGACATAAGACCTACTACGTGAACGAGAAAAACCTGTATGCATCACTCATGTTTGAGCACAACTTCAACAAGCAGCACAACCTCTCAACAGGTGTGAGCCTCAACCACGATTACTTAGGACAGCAATATCGTCTCACCGATGACCAGACTCAAGCCAAGACAAGCGACAATGAGAAGGAAACCGTTCCGGGCATCTATGCCCAATACACCTATAATCTCAACAACAAGCTCATCATGATGGCAGGAATCCGTGCCGACCACAGCAATCTGTACGGCAACTTCGTCACACCACGTTTCCATGTGAAATGGCAGGCCAACGACATCATAGGCTTCCGCCTTTCTGCCGGCAAAGGCTATCGCTCAGTACATGCTCTTGCCGAAAACAACTATCTCCTGGCAAGCAGCAGAAGACTCGTCATCGACGACAACCTGAAACAGGAGGAAGCTTGGAACTATGGCATCAGCAGTCAGATAAACATACCGCTGTTTGGACAGACACTCAAGCTCAATGCTGAGTATTATTACACCAAATTCCAGAACCAGGCTGTCATCAACTTCGACAGCAATGTACACGAAGTAAGCATCACCAATCTGGATGGCAAGAGCTATTCACACGTGTTCCAGATAGACGCCACCTACCCCATCTTCAAAGGCATGACCCTTACAGCAGCCTATCGCCGCAACTATGTCAAGGAAACCTATGACGGCATACGTATGGACAAGCCTTTGCTCAGCAAGTACAAAGGTCTGGTTTCTGCCTCCTACAAGACTCCGCTCGGTCTTTGGCAGTTTGATGCCACCTTGCAGTTCAATGGCGGAGGAAGAATGCCACAAGCCTATACCCTTGCCAACGGTGAGCCTTCATGGGATCAGAACTTCAAGGCTTACACCTTGCTAAGTGCACAAATCACTCGTTGGTTCCGCCACTTCTCTATCTATATAGGAGGCGAAAACCTGACAGGTTTCAAGCAAAAGCACCCTGTAGTAGATGCCATGAATCCTTGGGGCAGCCAGTTTGACACCAATATGGTATGGGGTCCTATCAATGGAGCTATGGGCTATATCGGTATCCGTGTAAACTTCGGAAGACTCTAATCAAAAGGTGCTTTACCGACAGAATTCTCGCTTCGGGATAAGTAAAAACAAGAAATATTCATTATTAATTAAAGATTTTAATCATAAAAGAAAGGAAAAATTATGAAAAAGATTATGACAGTAACCGCCATGCTGGTATTTGCCATCAGCATGTTTGCAAAAGACATTAAGACTGTAGTGTTCACCACACTTCCACAGATGCACTGTGAGAACTGCGAGAACAAGATCAAGGGCAACCTGCGCTTTGAGAAGGGAATCAAACAGATTACCACCAGCGTACCCGACCAGAAAGTAACTATCGAATATGATGCCGACAAGACTACTCCAGAGAACATCGTCAAGGGCTTTGCCAAGATTGGTTATGAGGCAACTGTTGTGACTGGCGAAGCCAAGAAAAAAGGCTGTAGTGGCTGCAGCAAGAAAGCTGATGCAACTAAAGGCAACTGCTGCAAGAAGGACGGAGAAAAGAAAGCAGGAAGCTGCTGCAAGAAGAACGGCGAAAAGAAAGAAGGCAACTGCTGCAAGAAAGCTGAAGTAAAGAAAGAGGGCTGTGGAGGCTGTAGCAAGAAAGCTGAGGCAGTCAAAGGCAACTGCAGCACGAAGTAACGACAAGATAGGAGTAATACCTTTATTATAGAAAGAACCGTACTTAGTGTTAAAAGGACACAAAGTACGGTTCTTTTTTATTTCCGTAAACTGACTTACTTACATTACTCCAGTTTCTTTGCCTTTGACACATGAAGGGCAAAGGCAGCAATAACGACAAAGCAAACCAAAGGTACAATGAAGCCAACAGCCATGTCGGTTTCGCCAAGAGCACCCATCAGTACAGGAGCAATAGCTCCACCCACGATTCCCATGATGAGATAAGAAGAGCCACGCTTCGTACTGCCGGCGTCAAGCCCTCGCAATGCTAAGGCAAAGATAGTGGGAAACATGATGGACTCGCAAAGATAGGTCAACACCAAAGCCACTACAGCCAGCATACCAGCACCTAAGATAACCACCAGCATACAGACTGAAGCGCCCAAGGCACAGATCAACAGCAAGATGCCTGCCTTGACATAGTTCATGCCCCAACTGCCCAACAATCGACCAACAAAGAAGAAGCCCATACCGCCAAACGACAGCATCAAGGCAGCATCTCGAGCCGAAACAGAAGGAATACTCTCGGTGACATAATTGATAAAGAAACTGTTGATACCCGTCTGGGCAGCCACATAGAAGAAGATGGCTGTCAAACCGAAGACAAAGGTGCGGGAATGCCACAACGATACACCCGAAGCAGCCTCGGCAATCTGTTTCTCCTCTTTTATCTCAGGCAGCTTCACACGACCTATCACAATAGCAATAAGCAGCACAGCAATGCCTATAATGGTGTAAGGCAAAGCAACCGAGCCACTGTTGCCATCAGCTCCACGGAAGACAAGAAGTCCTCCTACCAAAGGACCGACTATCCAGCCCAATCCATTGAGCGACTGAGCCAGGTTGAGCCTTGAGGCAGAGGTCTCCTCATCGCCAAGGACGGCAATATAAGGATTGGATGCTGTTTCCAGACAGGTAAGTCCGCAGCCTATCACAAACAAGCAGACCAGGAAAAAGTTGAACGACATAATCAGCTCGCCCGGAATGAAGAGCAAGGCACCAATGCCATAAAGCACCAGTCCTGTAAGCACTCCGGCCTTATAGCCCCACTTGCGGATAATGATTCCGGCAGGTATGGCCATGATGAAATAGCCTCCATACACCATCGCCTGCACCAGGGCTGAACGAGTCTTGGATATGACGAGGGCATCCTGATAATGCTTGTTCAGAATATCGAGAATGCTATGAGCAAAGCCCCAAAAGAAAAACAGCGATGCTATGAGCACGAAGGGCAGCAGATACTGCCCGGGAACAATCTTCTTCATCGTCACGTTACTTTCTTCTTATCGTCAGTGTGATGGTCTCAGGATGAGCCTCGGCAAATTTCTTCACATCGTCTACCACTAAGGCCAGATATCCACCGCCACCTGCTCCAGGCATCTTCCATGCCTTCACATCAGGTAGAGCTGAATACTTGTCAATATAACCTTGGACACAACCCTGAATCATGGCAGGGAACATACTTACCTGAGCATCAAACGAAGCCTTGTAGGCACGGGCGAAAGCCTCATAATCCTTAGCCATAATGGCTTGCCAGCAGTCATCGGCAGCCTGAGCCAAAGCCTTTACCTTCACCTCGGTGATGTCCTTACCCTCGACCACAGAGCAGCCAGGTCGACGGGGCTCCATCGCTATCATGCAGAGATGTTCCTCCAGCCAGGAAAGTATCGACTCATCATCGCAACGCTCAAACTTCTCGGGCCAGAAACGGTTGTTGTAGTAATGACGGCACAAACCAGGAATACAGATTCCGATGGCATCCTGTGCTCCACTTACGATGCCATCATTGCGCTCAGGGTCGTTCTCGAAACAGAAGACCAACTTCGACAAGATTTCAGGATCCATATCGGGCAACTTCACTGGCCATATTTTCTTGATCATGTTTCGGGTGGAAGTGGAAAGTCCACAGCGCTCGCGCACCTCAAAGGTGGGAATCAACGACATAGTGATAGCCCAGCCTGGAGCATAACAACTCACGTAAGGCTGATCAATCCATGTACCAGCCAGATCAAGACGAGTTGGCAAAGCGCAGGTTCCATTCTTGATATCAGTACTCGAACGGGCTGTCAATCCCTCAGCAGGAGTACGTTCCAGTACTACATACTCGATACCATGCTCCTCACAGAACTTTCGCTTGGTGTCGCTGCTTCCATCTTCATTCACTACAAACACATCGGGATGCAGGAACTCCACCGTCGGCACAAAGTCCATGATGCCCGAACCGGCATTGATGAATGCATCTTTCACGTATCGGATAGACTTTACCATGAACAGGCGTTCCTGCTCCGGATAGAAGGTTTTATGATGCTTATACTCCAAGATAGTGGAATCGGAACCTATGCCGACATACAACTCACCATACTGCGAAGCCTGACGGAAAAACTCCACATGTCCGCTGTGAAGAAGGTCATAACATCCGCTTACAAATACTTTTTTCATATCTGTTATTTATAATCTATTACTATTCACTTGCTTTAGCAATCGTGCAAATTTACAATTTTTCGCAGAGATAAAGGCACATTGTAGAGTTAAAGAAACAAAAGAGCCGACTATAAGTATAGGTTTTTAGTAAAAATAGTTGTAACTTTGTACTGTCATTATCAAAATATAGACAGATATGGAGAAAGTAACAATCGTAAAGGTGGGCGGAGCCATCGTTGAGGACAACGAGCAACTGGCACAGCTCCTTACAGATTTTGCCGCCATACCAGGAAAGAAAGTACTGGTACACGGCGGAGGCAGACGCGCTACTAAAGTAGCAGCAGCCTTGGGTATAGAGAGCAAAATGGTGAATGGCAGACGCATCACCGACGCACAGATGCTGGAGGTGGTAACCATGGTCTATGGAGGCTTGGTCAACAAGAACCTTGTAGCCAAGTTGCAAGCCAAGGGTGTAAACGCACTCGGACTGACAGGAGCCGACATGGATGTGATACACAGCCACAAGCGCCCCGTCAAGGACGGAGTAGACTTCGGATATGTAGGCGATGTGGAACGCGCCAATGGCAAGATGCTGCAAACCCTTATCCAGGAAGGCATTACACCCGTTATGGCTCCGTTGACTCACGACGGCAATGGCAATATTCTGAATACTAATGCCGACACCATAGCCAGCGAAACAGCCAAGGCTTTGGCTCCCTACTACGATGTGACGCTGATATACAGTTTCGAGAAGAAGGGCGTGCTTTCCAATCCCGATGACGACAACAGCGTGATTCCTGTCATCACACGATCCGACTTCGAGAAATATCAGGCTGACGGAACCATCGGCGGAGGTATGATTCCAAAGATAGAGAACGCCCTTGCTGCCGTAGACGCGGGCGTGAAGGAGGTGATTATCACTCTGGCAACAGCCATAGACGGCAAACAGGGAACCGTCATTAAGTAAAGAACGAAGAGTGAAGAGTGAAGAATTCCTTTGCCTTTGATTCTTAATAAGAGTTAAAAATAGAAATAATTTAAGATTGGTTGTAACTTTCTTATAACATAGTCGTCATTAATAACAGAGGAATGAAAGAAATCAGTTTCCGAAACGATGTTTTGCCACTGAAGGACAAACTCTTCAGACTGGCTCTGCGCATTACTCTCAACAGAGAGGAAGCCGAAGACATCGTGCAAGACACACTGATAAAAGTCTGGAACTCGCGCAACAAATGGCAACAGTTAGACTCCATCGAAGCCTACAGCCTCACTATCGCAAGAAATCTCTCGCTCGACCGCATCAAGAAGATGGAGAATCAGAACGGATCGCTCGAAGATGAGAAGACAGAAAGGCCAGACGCCACCTCGAATCCTTCAGAACGAATGATTCAGAAAGACAAGCTGGACATCGTAAAGAAGATGATAGACGAACTTCCCGAAAAACAACGCAGCTGCATACAGCTACGCGATATTGAGGGAAAAGCCTATAAAGACATTGCCCTGATTCTCGGCATCACCGAAGAACAGGTAAAGATCAATATCTTCAGGGCTCGTCAAACAATAAAACAACGATTTCAACAATTCGACAAATATGGACTATAAGTACATCAAACAGCTTTTAGAGCGCTACTGGAATTGCGAGACCTCCCTCGAAGAGGAAGACATCCTCCGCACATTCTTCAGCCAGGAAGATATTCCTTCCGAGCTGGAGTCCTATAAGGCTCTCTTTACCTACGAGCTTGGCGAAAGCAAGAACGAGGCTCTGGGCGATGACTTTGACCAAAAGATGATGGACATCATAGAAGGCGAGGAAAGCCAGAAGCCAGAAAAGGCAAAGGTAATATCGCTGACAGAACGCCTGAAACCTCTGTTCAAGGCTGCGGCTATGGTGGCTATTTTCCTTACTTTGGGCAATGCCGCCCAAGTACCTTTCCAGAAAGATGCCGAATACGTAGGAAATACAGGAAACGGACAATCGGTTCACGGTGTATCAGTAGCTGCCATTGCCGACTCGGTATCGGTCGACTCCATGCAGCAATCCAATATCAACCAAGTGGCTGCCGATCCGGCTTCCAACATACTGAAATGATAAATTTCTATGCTTTCTCTATAAAATCATGTTTAGTAAAACAACTCTGAAACTGTGAAGTTTCATTTCTCTCAAATTTTTCATAACATACTAACGTAATAGGGCTGCCAGTAATCCTGGTAGCCCATGTTATTTATATACGTTTATCTGGCCTTATCGCCCCAACAGCCTATGGCAGGAAGCGGATATAGGTTCTGTCGTCAAAACTCTTGTTGCCTTCTACAAGGCCTTTGGTAGCTATGAAACAGCTGATATTTTGAGGATCGTTGGCAATTTGATTAGCCAAGGCTTCCTCACTCTCTGCCAGAGTAGGCTTGAGAAAAGGATAGCCATCGCTCGCCAATACAATCTCGGAAGAGGCAGAAACTGTCTCGGAAGAAGATACAGACACTACCTTTACCCCCTCCCGATAGATGGGGAATCCATCAATAACAGTATAAGTCTTGTTTTGTCCCGAAAGCATCGCCTCAACGAGCAAAGGCTCTATTTGCCTGCGAGCCTCAGCAGGAAGCATTCCTTCCTTTATCAAGGCAACTCGCCTCTCTGCAATCTCTTGCTCGTAGGGTTTACCATTCTCATAGAGTTTTCCGCCGATGAGAGCCTGACAATCGCCCACCATCCACACCTCTTGCCTTGCCCTGCTGTAAATAACGGCAGAAGCCGTAAGGCGTTCCTCGGGATGCTGCAACAATCGCTCGGCCACGCCCAAAGGCTTATACACTTTATCGCATATATAATGCGTGATGCCTTGGCAGAAATCATCTGCCAAGGCATCCGCCTTCAATTCTTGTCTGATATATTCAGAGATGAGCATCATGGCATAACGACCATTCTTCATCTCCGGATTGAGATGCTTTGGGGTCTTGCTCGTACTGCCGTCTATCACGGCGATGAAATCATCGGTCACGACCAATCCATCCTCACAGGCCTCCTGGCACTTCTTGCCAATAATACTCTTCTCTATTACATTCATGATTTGACGTTCATACATTACTTAACAACAAACTTCTTACCAGCCACGACATATATGCCAGAAGAAAGATTGCTCATATCATTTCGAGTACCCACGCGTTGCCCGCTCAGGTTATAAACAAACCCATCGGTTTGAACCGCAGCATCCTCTTGCCCTGCCACGTTCTCTATGGCTGTCGTAGAAGAATCGCCATCAAAGCTGAACGAGAGCGCCTTAGCATTGCCTTGTGCATCAGTTATGGTGACATACCAGCTTGTACCCACAAAGTTGTTCCAGTCTGAACTGAGATGATACATATCACCGTTATTTACCACGTATGCATTAGCAGGAGCTGCACCTGGGTCGTAATAGAAGCCATGGAACTGAACCTTATAGCCACCAGAAATTTTCTCTTCCTTTGTCACGCCCTCCCCCATAAATGTAGGAGGAACAACACCCTTTACCTGATAGATAGGTCCCTTTACCTTTACCGTGGTATTGTTACCCCAAGGGAATGTGTATTCATCATTCTTTGTCTTGATATCGGCCTCCTTGCCCACCTTGATAATATAAGGTATGCCTGCAACGATACCCTCCTTATCAGTATCTACGGTCTTAAAATACACACAGGTTCCTTCCACCCTGTCATAGACACTGAGTTTCACCTCCTGGTCGCCTCCGAATGTCTGCTTTACCTGGTCGCCTGTCAGTGTGCAAGGAAGAATTAGACTTTCCCACTTACCCACGTTGAAGTAGCGTCGTATGTTGTAAATAACAGGGAACGTATACGGAACAGCGCCAGAATTGCGGTTGATGCCACTTGGAGTGTAGTAAGTGTCACCGACTTTCTTGGTAGTGGTAAACTCTTCTGTGCTTGTGTTCGTAGCATCAAGATACCACTGTTTGTCTCCCATATAGAAAAGCTGGAAATTGTCGAAATAGGCGTAACCTCCCTCGTTGGCTCTCTTGCCAGCACCGATGTAGAGAGTACCCGTCGTAGATCCTTCATCCGCCTTTACGAGGACTGCCACACTGTTGTCGTACTTACGATTGTCCACATCCTTGTCTTCATAAGGATTGCTCTCTGCGAATATCTTACCTGCATTGACACAATACTTGATAACAATAGTCTTAAAGCCATTCGGGTCTTCCGTTGTCATATTCTGCATCTTATCCCAGTCAGCGGATTCAATGGTCTTCAGAGTCGTCTGATTGCTTATATCCTCATAGTTTTGCGAGGCAAAGACAAAAGAAGTATTGTTCTTGTCGTTCTGATTTCCTGGATTGAAATAAAAACCCTGGCAATTGACACGATAAAGACCTGGCTTCAAGCCTGTGATTTTCTGAATCAAATAATTGCCTGTTTGACCATTAAAATCGCCATTAGGTCCTACCCAAGCCGTCATATACGCCAGTTCTTTCACATTATCCTGCAAATCTGGAAAGACATAGGTATCTTCGTTTCTGTTGTAACGGAACTGCCAAACATTTTTTGACTCAGCATTATAATCGTCACGCAATTCACCATTAATACCTTTGTTGTTTCGTTCGAAACGAGCATCTTGCACAAGACCAGATACATTGATATACTTTTTATTCTGGTTGTTAATGACCTTATGGTAGTCATCTATCAGAATGAAATAGAACGTCTCTGCTTTGCTTTCGTCTGTAGTAACCACCAGGAATTTCTGCTGTGGTTTGCCTTCTTCTGGGCCTTGGTAATAACTCAGGTAATACTTGCGCTCTACATCATCGTTATATCCCTGATTGTCCTTCCACTTAGAATAGATTTTATAACCATTATTGGTACCAACAGACTCAATATACCATTTAACCCTATCGGGAGAAGAATTGTCTCCATTATCCTCAGTGTTTTCTTTTCCACGATCCACAAACAAATAAATAGACTTTTTGGTTTGATCTCCCGTTATCGAAAATATGCGCTCATCATCATCCATTGCTGGCTTGACACCAAGATAGTCGGCATTTCCAGTTCCTTGAGAAGTTGTAGGGTTATTCACCCATGAATGGATGTAATAACGACCGTTAGTATCGTCGGCGACCTTCTCTACATAGAAGTTCATACCCACTTCTGCCAGGATAGGCTGTGCTCCATAGCGACCACCCACTGTCACAAACTTTTTGGGAGTTGTTGCATACAAATATGTTATTTTCGGCTCATTCGAAGTGCTGACAATTGACCCTAAACTCTGATTATTATCAGACCAGTTTATATCCTCTACACTAATTCCATCCTTCTTATCGTCAGCAAAAGACGATAAGGACATCGAGATGCACAAGGCAAGCACCGAAATTCTGAAAAAGAGTTTCATCTTCATCTTATAATTTTTTAATACATTATCAATACTTAATATCATCTTCCCATACATTAAAACCATGCCATTTGGCATAGTTATCACTTTCTTCGACAGGATTACCTTCGACAATCGGCTTCTTATTGCCACTGCCGTCATCCCATGACGTAGGATTGTTCATCAGATTCTCCTGACAAACCTCTACAATCCTCACCTCTGGGACTACATAAACTTTTCTTTTATTCATATTCATTTTACTTAAAACAATTGTCTTCTTCAAACCCGAAAATTCCAACTGGAATTTCTTCAAACTCAAGAACCCAATATGTTGCATGCAAAATACACATTTTTGATGGAACAACGCCACTTTATTGGCAAAAAGTTCATCTTAAAGCTAAAGAAATTCCAATTGGAGATTAAAATATTAGAATACGGTTATAACACCGTTAAAATCCCATTAGAACACCACCTTCTTTCCTTTATAAATATACACACCCTTAGTTGTAGGTTTCGCAATCTTCACACCACTGAGAGTATAATAAGCTGCACTCTCGTTGTTGTCAACCTGAACAGAATGAATACCTGTTGACGAAGGAGGTGCAAGGAAGTCAAAGCCAAGTGCATCTTTTGCAGCTCCTGCCTTGTCGTAGAGGTTGAGCCAAGCACTCATACCGGGCACAAACCTGGGCTCTGACAAGCGGTTGAAACAACCATTAGCAAAATAATACTGATTCTCATCTGTGATGTAGGTGGGAGTTGTGGAAGCCCAGATGCTGTTACCCTCAAAGCTATCACAATCATCACCATTATCGAGAATCCTGGCTGCATACTCCTTGGAGTAGCCTCCTACAGGCACGTTATTGACACGAACCAAGAAGCCGTTCTGAGCTCCGATCTTGTTCACCTTCGTCAAGACAACAGCACCTTTACCTTCATCGTATGCGCCCTTATAGGCTGAGATACCTGACACATCGGTGAAATCGACATCAAAATTGAACGAATAGGGCACAAGATTTGCCTCCGGTTTGATGATGACTTGATCGTCAATATTCTCATAACCTGCGCTCTTCCATGATTCGATGCCAGCAGGACGTGTATGGAAACGTGGCAATGCATTGTTGTTCCATGTCCAGTCACCCTTCTCTGAAATGCTGTAGGGCAAGGTGAAGTAAACATCTTTTACGTTAGGACTGTTGAACACCATATTAGGGAAGCTCCACACATTGGCTGTCCATACCACGGTTGTAAGGGTTGGAATATTATAGAATGAACCTTCACCCAAGTTGTTAATCGTCCAAGGCAAAGTCACATTAGTCAACTGAGTATTCTCGAAAGCCCAAGCACCGATGGTGGAAAGCGAACCAGGCAGATTGAAGTACTCAATGCTTGCATTCTTGAAGGCATGGTCACCGATAGCCTCGATACCGTCAGGCAGAACGATGCCCTTGATTTTACTGCAACTATAGAACGCACCCGCCTCGTCGCACTTGCTGCCACTCAGCTTGTCGTCGTAACCTCCGGCAATACGCTTCACATCATAGTAGTTATCACCAATATTTACGTTCTTCTCGATGACAGCAATACCATTGGCTGGAAAAGTCAGTTCGTCCCAACCAGCAACCTGGGCATAGTCGTTGACGATTTCATACTTGATGCCGTTGACGATTGTAGACTTCACGACAGGTAATGAAGGATTTTCACCACTAACATCGTCAGGCAAGTCAGTATCAGCAAGATACTTAACACCACCGAATGGGATCATAAGGGTCATATCCTTTTTGTTGTTATTTTCATCAACCTCTTTCCATTCGTTGGTATCGTCAATCCAGGCAGTAATGGTATGACTTCCCTCAGGAGCGATGAAGTAATTATCTGCACCACCTGTTGTCACAGAGCCACCGCCACCATTGGCAATCAACGTAGCCGTTGCATGCGACTTCAAACCATCCTTGAAAGTATCACACCAAGTGATAAAGCCTGTTCCGTATGTCTTGCCGTCCATCTGGAACTGAAGACCAATCTTCGTACCTGCAGGAATATCCTTGTCACCCGCATTGGCGATGACTGCGCCCATCACGAGGTGGTCGCCAGTATTGATGGCATCCTCTTCCTTCTTGTTGCTGACAAACACCTTGGTGACAACCAGATCGTAGCCTCCTGTAACAGGTGTAAACTTATTGATATCGTCTGCAGAAGCTGACACATTGAAACGCTTGGTACGAGAGTTGTTGTCTTCGGTCAGTTCATTTTTGAGATCTGTATCCGGGCACACTGTCGCAACTGCAACATGACCGCCCTTCACACTTTCCCATGAAGAAGTAAGTTTAAAGTCAACAGACTCATGAGCCTTCAAGCCGTCGCTTATAGTAACAGAACCTTTTGAGACTCCATCAATATTGACTACAACTGTAAAATTAGCCTTCTCTGGAATATCTATATCCGAATTATTCTTTATCTTACCATACAAAACGACCTGGTCACCTTCCTGAAGGTTATACTCTGCGTTCTGATTTCTCCAAGAAAGTTCTTTTAATTCAAGATCATAACCCTTTACATTCTCCCAAGGGTCGACAACAGGCTCTATCTGGATTACCTTGCCTGCCTCAGGAACGACATAGGAAGCGTTATTACCTAAAAGTTCCGCACCTAAAGACTGGGCCAGATCTTTATTATTGTCTGTCCAGAATGGATAAGTTGAGTTATTGCCTTTCTTGTCACTTCCATAGTTGGCGATCTTCAAGCCGTTAAACTTCACATTCTTATCAGCTATACGCATGGCGCCACAAGTATGCCCCACACAAGAATAGGTGATATCCTCACCGGTAAGACCCGTACCTAAGATTTGAGTATCATAGAACACGACATTACTTGGTCCTGTCATTGTACGCACGGCATCGAAAGGAGAATCGTAAATCTGTGTATTACGGAACGTTATGTTCTTCACATCCTGCTTCAAATCGACGGCAGCCAAATCTTCATTCCAGCTGTCGGCATTGGTACCGCAACGTACAAGGATGTTGTTTTCGAAAGTAATGCCCTTATTGTTGCTGAACTTATATCCATCAAAAGTTGTATTCAGGTGAATACCTGCTGCCATGAACATATCGCGAATGTAGTTGTTGTAAACATGATGACCACTACCGCCATAGAGTGCAATGCCACCTGCACGCCAAATGAACTCGATGGTGTTGTAAGCGAAGACATTGTTCTCCTCATCCTTGGCGTTCATATAACTATTGTTCCAACAAGCTAAGCCATCATCGCCATTATTGCGGATGGAGCAGTTGTAGACTGCTGCATTGCTTGTACCCTGACAGAAGTTGACGCCATCAGCAAGGTTGTTACGAATGCGACAGTTGATAACCTTCACGCCATCGCTATAGTCCATAGCACCATTATAGTCGCCAAACCAAAAACCAGTCTCAAAGTGTTCCTCCCATACATCGTGAATAACAGAACCAGCACAGAACACATCCATGAAGCACTTGTATACGGCCTGCTGGTTATAGCGAGAGCGGAGATTAGAGTTGATATACATGTTGCAGAACTCTAAGTTCTTGCAATAGCCATCTGCACCACCATTGCTGCCATTACCACCAGAAATACCACCACCGAAAGCCTTATCACTTGTAAACTGTATATTGGTGTACCAGATACCAGCACCCGTAATCTTCACATCCTTGCAGTAGATGTTCCACATACCACTGAGATGCCACGTACCTCTTGGAATATATACCACCTTGCTGCCAGCATCAGCAGCCTTCACTGCTGCCACAAAAGCAGCAAGGTCATCCTTTCCGTCATCAGGACAGGCACCAAAGTCGGTTACACTTACCGCACCACTTGGACGTACTATAGGATTGACGACATCTTCTATCTCCAAAAAATCAACACCATAAGTCAAGCCATTGGCACCACTGCTCTGGATTTTGATCCTATCTCCTTCCTTAAGAGGCTCGTCCAATAGAAAGTGAACCTCATCAAAAGCAAAACAGCCAACACCACCATCAGGAGCATCAGAAGGATTACCGCTGGCAAAATACTGCCACATCCAATACGAGTTTAGGTCAACGGTCTTCACCTTATTGCCATTGACGTAAACATCGAGGGAGCCTTTCTGTCCCATACCATCACCTGTATCAGGCATGGTAAAGCGCATGGTAACGCCACGCCCTACGACATTAGCATCCTCAATGACATGTACTATCCACTCTGCACTGGCACCATTGCCAGGCAATTCCACATAACTCTGTTCGGAAGCCTGAGACGCAATGTTGAAACGATCCATCATCGCCGAAGTCTTCAAGGTGGCACCACCACCTAAAGATGCCTTCTGAGAATCATACCGTACATAAGGAACGGCAGCACCTGCAATACCTTTATCCTTGGGGCCAGGTATCTGAAATTCCTTTGCATCAGCTACCGAAGCTTGCGCCTGGAGCAAAGAGCCCAATGCCATCGACAAGACAACGGCTCTCATAACATTCAAAAACTTGTTCATATTTATTAATTCATATTATAGTTGTATGTCATAAATTGTGGTGCAAAATTACAGCCGTTACAAACATGATACAAGAAGACTAACGTATATATAACGAAAAGACGAATAGTATTTCTACAACAAACTAACAATCAACACTTTACAATTCAAAGAAAATATTATTGTATAATGAGAATATGAGCTGTCAGAAGAGAAAAATGCAAATGTAAGCCCCCATAAGCACGTATGGGGGCTTATACCTATATTAAGAAATGGAGTTATTTGGTAACAACTACCTTAACAGACTTACCAGCTTGACGCTTGATATAAATTCCCTTACCAGAAAAACCATTCACACGCTTGCCATCAAGTGTATAAAACTCAGCAGGAGAAGTTACATCTGCATTCACCGACGAAATGCCAGTAGCACCTTTCTTAGCAACAGTTATAGTCATGTTGGCAAGATTCAATTTCACATCATAAATACCAGCCTCGGTGATATTCCACTTGTTATCGTCACCACCGTAAACAACCTTGCTGTCGTCTGCAGCATCCTTCACATAAGCAGTCTGATCAAATCCCATATACTTATTGACAATAAACTTGAACTCACCCTCTTTTAGATCGGCTGTTGCGGTATAAACCATAGGATTCTCTGCATCCTGCGTCAATAGTACACCTTTGTCTATCTGCCATTCATTTGGAGTTGCATCGCCTATCATCCACAACTCAGCATGTTTGGCATGGGCATTCTGATAAGCTGACTTGGTTAGGGTTATAGTTTTGTTATTTACATCACAAACAATGTCATAGTTGGCAGACTCGCTTACCTTGAACTTCGTATCGTTGCGGTTTACTTCAGAAGAAAACATCTGAGCAGCAGTACCATTCTCCAAAACAACATCTTCATTGCCTGCACGGAGCTGATAACCATTGAAGTCGCTCTCAGCCATCAACTTAAATCCTTTATCTGCCTCAAGATAAAGAGTAGCTTTGAAAATTCCGTCTTCGCCAGGAAGCAGTACGGTACTGTTGGCAAATCCCCAACCACTCCAGATAGCATCGCCCATCACAAACAGATGATCTACAACGAAATCGGCATAATGCTTTTTGATTTCGATTGTCATGTCTGAAAGATTTACCGTCACATCGTAGGTAGCAGCCTCGTTGATTGTCCACTTGTTATCTTCACCGCCAAAAACCACCTTAGTATCATCTGTGGCATCTCTCAAATAGAAAGTCTGACCAAAGCCACCATCATTATTCTGAGCTATTTTCATCTCACCAACCTTCAAATAGGTCGTAGCTTTAAAAACCATTGGATTCTCCAAATCCTGTGTCAGCGGGGTTAAAGAACCAAAATCCCAACCACCAGAAGTAGCATCACCAACCATCCACAAAGCATTGTGATTGACAGGGTGCTCCTGATAAGCAGACTTGGTGGCTGTAATGGTCTTGGTATTGAGGTCACAAACTACATCATAGTTAGCAGACTCCTTTACCTGGAATTTCTTGTCGTTACCATTTTCCTGGTTATCATACAGCTGAGCAGCTACGCCTTCTTCAAGTTCAACGTTAGCGTCACCTGCATGATATTGCAAGCAATCCCAATTAGCAGCAGTCAGCAACTTAAAGCCTTCCTTAACTGTCTCACCATCTACCTTTTTCAGATAAACCGTCGCCTTAAACACATTTTCGCCATCAGGCAACATGACAACACTATTAGCAGGAGTCCATCCACCCCAAACAGCATCACCGACAATCATCAACTTGTCTGCTGCAAAAGAAGCCACAACACTCATGGCAAACAAAACGCAGCACATTAAAGAACGAGTAATTTTTTGTACCATAATCTTCTAATTTAAAATTTATATTAGCGTTAATAATTTTTCATTTCATTCATCCATCACGACTTTGCGTGAAAGACATATCGTATTTCCAATTAACTTAACGACATAAATGCCTTTAGACAAACCTTCTGCCACAATGCCATCCATAACAACAGGAACTGAAGCCATACGTTTACCTTCTATGGTGTAAACAGATACTGCCACCTCTCCGACAGCCGACTTGACATACACTGCACCACGGCTGCATGCCACCTTGACCAACGAAGGCTCCTTTACACAGCCTATTGCAGTTGTCGACTGATTAGCTCCATTCAGTTTAGCATCATTGCTCAGCTTCACTGCATTCATGGTTTCTGCCAATGTATTGACCGTAACACGATACATACCTGCATCGTAGATAATCCATTTAAAATCGTCACTACCTGTTGTACGGAAATTATATTCGCCAACCAAAGGATAATCGGCCACATATGGATGATAAGACTCAGAGAGCCAATCGGGAGCTGTTAATATCTTCAGTTTATTAGGTTCGTCACGGGAATCATTCCAATTCGGTGACAAATATCCCTCCCATTTCAACTCTTCGGGTTTTGATGGATTGGGGTTAAAGTGGCTACTCGCATCCCAATAGTTCCAAGCTGATGCACAACAGCCACCTACTAAATAGAGTGTGCTAAAAGGTTTGAACACCTTGGCGTACGCTAACTGTAAATCCTTACGCAGATAGAAAGTATATTTGCCTGGAACAGCAACACTCCATCCCTCTACATCGCCATTGGTGGTTTCTTTTAAAGAAGCTTTCACGTCCTTGCCAAAAGTTAGGTCTACCCCATCGAACAAAGGGACATAATACTTTGTGGAAGCTGTGGGCTGTGGAGTATCTCGGAAGATAATACTGCCAAACTTGAAGTCGCCAGCTAACTTATATTCTATACCTCCCATCACTTCCATCTCAACAATCTTTCCGTTGAGAGCTGAGCCAGTAGCATAAAGTTTGTCTGGCAGATTAACAGCCTGTTCCTCATCATAGAGTGCCATCTGCATGCTTCGCAAATCCACATATATTGTATAATCACCTGTGGCAGAGGGCTTAAACTTTTTGTCTCTGTTACTATCCAGGCTGTAACTTATCTCGAGATTGAGATTGTAGCTTCTGCCCTTGCCAACAAGCTGTCCTGAGCAAGTTGCCACAATATGCTTGAAGAAAGCACGTGTGTTTAAGAACTTAAATTCTTTGCCTGCCTCAAGATGCCCTGACCAACGGAACACGCCATCATCTACCTTCTGCATCTCACCGGCTTTCTGTTCATCCCAAGCGTAAGGAGTAGCGTCACCGATGATATACAACTGCGACAGCTCTAAGGAATTAGACATATCCGCAGCCTTCATAATCATAGCTGCAAATAAAGCGCAGAGCCATATACTTATTCTTTTCATGAGAGTCGTTTTATTCTTTGATGAATTTCCGAACATAAATCTGATTGTCTGCTACCACTTTGCCGATATAAAGCTGTGGAAACAAAAATGTCAGGTCTTCTGTAAAACTATTCACGTCGCAGTAAGTGTTTCTGAGCACAGTTTTTCCCACACTGTTACTTATTTCGAGCGCAACTTTTTTTTTAGTACTTTCAAAAGAACCTTTCAGTTTTTTGCTGTTTCTTTCATACACAACCTTCATTTTATCTGCCTTTGCGCTGATAATACCCGTATTCAAGGTTTCACTGTACTTGACAATAACTGTTCTGTTAATAGAACAACTGCCATAAGGCACTTCTACTGTAGTACACTTCTTGTTGGAATCATAGCTATATGTTGCAGATTTTCCATTCACAGTAGCCGACAAAGGAGTTGGCGTGTTGAAGATACGCAACAGATAGGAACGATTAACAGGTACCCTGCCAACAGTACCCTTGCGAGAAGAGATAATGTATCTGCCCGTCTGACCCTCACAAGCCTGCGCAAAGTTGATAACTGCGTACTTGGAAGCATAGTCTGGATTGTCGCCATCGTCTTCATAGAGAGTCCCCTCGCCGTTAGCTCCCGACACAACATTGAGAATCATTCTGTCTGGACGCTCGGTAACATTCATTACCGTCTCAGGATTATAAGGTATAATGGCACCCTGGCGGAAAAAGTAAGGTATCTGTTCATCAGTGTATGACAAGGTACGCTTACAAGGTCCTTGAATCAGCTCATGAGTATCCACGCTCCACCACTGACCTTCAGGGAACCACACTTCCTTTTCTGTCATACCGTTAGTACCGCTCTTAGTTGTAATAGGAGCCACAAGGATATCATCGCCAAAGAAATATTCGCCGTCATAAATATACGCCTCATCCTGCTCTGGATACTCATAGTAGAGTGGGCGACATATCGACAGACCTGTATCGTAAGCCTTACGTGCCATTGTATATATGTATGGGAAAAGTGAATAGCGTAGGCGGACAGCCTCAAGGATGGTAGGAAAATTGGGGAACTTCCATATCCTTCTTTCCACTCTACCATCAGCTGTGGCATGAGTGCGGAAGATGGGGGTAAATACTCCAAACTGTATCCAACGCAAAACCAAATTTGGATTGTTTACCAATTCATCATTAGAATACATGTGTCCTCCCAAGTCATGTCCCCAATAGCCATAACCTACATTGGATGCTGTAGCTGTAAAATAAGGTTCAAAGGCCAAGGCCTCATAACTGATATTGGCATCACCCGAGAATCCTATCTGATAGCGATGGCTTCCCAATCCTCCCCAACGATGAAAGATGACGGGGCGATGGTCAGTACGCTTAGTAGCCTCGTTAAAAAAGACATGGTTGCACCAGAAAGTCTCACTCAAAGCCTTGGTATAAGGACTGGTAAGATACTGCTGCCAATCGAGCCACCAGAAATCTACGCCTTCACTTTCATGATCTCTGATAATATTACGAAAG
>ERZ1035048.95-NODE-95-length-28915-cov-20.530665_pt1 | contig 28915 bp, 32 predicted proteins | sample MGYA00520587_ERZ1035048 | MGnify/ENA primary metagenome ERZ1035048 (study PRJEB33766, sample SAMN09781693) | gut metagenome | biome: gut microbiome | host: Homo sapiens | place: Madagascar | study: EMG produced TPA metagenomics assembly of the PRJNA485056 data set... | reverse complement strand
ACCGGGGACACAAGGATTTTCAGTCCTTTGCTCTACCAACTGAGCTATGGCACCATACCCTTACAGATGATTTCTCATTTGCGGGTGCAAAGGTACAACAATTATTTGGTTCCACCAAATTTTTAAGTGAAAAACTTTTCAAAAAAGATAAAAAAGTGCTTTTTTATTTGGTATTATGGAGATTTCGGTGTACCTTTGCACCGTCTTTGTACTCATAAGTACCACAAAACGGGATTTAGCGCAGTTGGTAGCGCACGTCGTTCGGGACGATGAGGTCGCTGGTTCGAGTCCAGTAATCCCGACGAAAAGTCGTCAGATGTGCCGTAAACACAGAGGTTTCGCCTTAGTCGGCATCAAAGTGGTCGGTACAATGTCGGTTTCAACCCTTTATATACATTATTAATAATAAGCTGTATCTGAGAAAAATTAAAGATATGGCTAAAAAAAATTATGCTCCAAATTCGAATGACACTGTACTTAGCAGTGTCATTGGCTGGAAACCTCCAGTTTTTCACCAGAGATCAGAATGTTATATCTCCTTCATGGCGTTTGATCCTCAACTCAACCGCATGAGGAAGAAGAAAATCATGCTTGACCATATCAAGGGCAAGCGTAATCAGCGTGTCTATGCCGACCAGATTATGAAGCGACTCACCGAGAAGCTCATGGCTGGATGGAACCCATGGATTGAGGCTCTGCAGCCACTGGAATATACGAAGTGGGAAGATGTACTCGAGAAATATAAGGCTTATCTCGTCAAAATGTGCAACGAGGGTAGCATGCGTGAGGAGACTTTTGTTGACTACAGCAGTCGTGTCAGAATCCTGGAGAGATGGAAGAAGGAGAAAAACATAGTCCTCAACTTCTCCTACCAATGGGACAAAAGTAATGTGAGCAAGTTCCTGGACTATATCTTCATCGACCGAAACAATACAGTTCTGACCCGCAACAACTATCTTGCCTGGACTAAGAGTTTCTCCACCTACCTGCTGGCTCGCGGCTATATCCCCAAGAATCCTACTGATGGACTGGGACGCATCAAGAACAGACAGAAGAAAAACAGAGATGTCATACCGGATTGTACCATGCAGCTCATCAGAGACTACCTGCTGGAGCACAATAAGCACTATCTGCTGGCTTGTGAAATCATCCACTATCTCTTCATCCGCCCTCGTGAGATGTCCTATCTCAGAATCTGCGATATCCATGTCAAGACTCAGACGATAAGTCTGCATGGTGAGAACACGAAGAACGGAAATGATGCCGTGATCACCCTGCCGACTCATGTCATCAAGCTGATGATGGAACTCAACATCTTCTCACACCCTGGGCAGGACTATCTCTTCTCTGACGGGTTCTGCCCAGGACCGGAGAGAAAGAATGAGAAAATGTTTCGTGATTACTGGACTAGAGTCCTGAGAAAAGACCTGAAGCTCTCACCTCGCTTCAAGTTCTACAGTCTGAAGGATACAGGCATCACCAACATGCTACGTGCCAATGCCGATGTCTTGTCGGTCAGAGACCAGGCGAGACACTCATCCATCCTCATTACTGACATCTATACGCCTAAGGACATACAGAAGGCGAATGAGTATATCAAGAACTATCAGGGAATCCTATAATATAATAAGGTGGAGGGCTGACTGCTCCCCACCTTATATATATTATGATAGCATATAGAAATAGCCTGTGTAAACTGGCTCGATGGCATCGTCCTTGACCTCCATCTCTATCTTCTCACACACAAATCTCTTGTTGCGTATAATGTATATCTTGGATGGGTCAGGTATGTCATCTGACTTGAACTTGACTTCCATGCAGTTTTTATTGTCTATTTTGAGACCGTTAGCATGTAAGGTTCCCAGACTGGTTGTACCAAATTCGCTCTTCATGCAGAGCGACAACGAGAAATAGCTATCCTCGAAATGGGCGATGCCAAGTCTGAATCCCTCATTGATACGATAGTCGGTCAGGAACTGTGGCCATCTGGACTTCTCCCCAACCCAAGATAGTTTTGTGGTTGAACCATCGGTAGATTGCACCCTGCCTGGAAGAATGAAGAAAATGTTCATGCATTCCTGCTCGTCTTCAGAGTTGTCGAGTGCTGATTCATCATCAAGCGCATCCTGGACAGATGTATAACTATAGCCATCGTCATCAACATCGTACTCCTTGGAATCTGATTCCTTGTCATTGGGAATAGATAGAAGACACCGTCTCTCGTAATACTTGTCTTCCAACAACCCCGACTTGAAATTGATATTTTCAACTACTTGAGCTACGGGTGAAATGTTCAGATCTATAAAATCATCTGAAGAGCTGTCCCTGATAAGTGGTGACCAGATGCCAACAGGTTTCCAGCTTTTGTTATCATTTTCATCTACCATATATACATAGTAATTGCCAAAATTCTCGATGATAGTCTGTCGTTTTTGCTTTTCAGACCATGATAGCGTTGTGGATGCAAACTGTTTGTTTGCCCCCATTAACTCTTTGCTATGAACAATCTCAAAATTATCGAAAACTTTTTTCGAGATAACTTCATAATTGTCTCTATTGGCAGAATTGCCCAGATTGTATTCCAGGTTTGCCGTAGATGAAGTAGAGAAGGAACCATCTTCATCGTAGTCTGTAGTGTATTCGTCCAGAGGTTCTATCTCTATTGAATCAGCTGTTGCCAGTTCTGAAGCATTGATAACCGAGCAGGTCTTCAGAATATCGTCAAAAACGATTGTAGCATTGAAGAGCTTTCTGAATTCCTCGATATACGTATAGCTAGACCAATGAGGAAGCGCCTTGCAAAGTTCACGCGTCTTGTAGGCAGAAGCTATATACAGAAGGTTCCATGGTTTACAGTCGAAATCGTTGCGCTTGAGAGTATATCCTTCGTACTCCACCACTTTGCGGAAGATATACATCAGGTTTGGCTGAACTGCCAGGTTCACGATATATGGTGCATTGTAGCCGATGAACTGCTTAGTTTTATCCACTCCAACGAAATTGGCAATCATATCGTTCGTTTCGTCACGAACAGGTACGAAGCACCATTTTCCTTCCACTCCCAGGAACTTCGACTTATCTTCATCAAGTCTGTAGATGTCATTGATCTTTTGCAGGTCTTTAAATCCCTGAGACCAGCCCTTATCAACTGTATAACCAGGCTTGTCAGCTGTGCCAAACGGTATCTCATCGATATAGTGCTTGGTCATGCGGTCGTTGAACTTGATGCGGGACTTGCCTCCGACTATCTGCAGTTTGATTTCTTTCTCATTCGCGGAGAGTATGGTACCGACACCGCTCATGATGAGCTGGCTGTTACAGAACAGCTTGCAGTCATCGTATTTGGCGACATTCTTCTTGACCTCCAATCGTGAGACATTCTTGAATATGACACGGTTCTCCAGGATATTCATGGGAAAGGTGATGTCATAGGTGTACTCTCCATCATCGGTGACATACTGGTTGGCGTATGTCACCTTGATGGATGATGTAGAAATGGGATAGGCCTTATGGCCATTGATGATGCATGTTATCATACCTACTTGTTGTTTAGCATACGATGATATTCATTGAGTTTGCGGTCTATGCCGTCTCTGCCAGCGATAGACACATCTGCCTTGATACCTCTCTCAATATTCTCGTTGAGTCTGGTGACTGCTGAATTAACACCATCGAGGGACTGGCGCACCTCGGTGTTGTCATTGCTGACGTTGACGATAGGTGCCACCACGGTACTGCTTCCCTGCCCCAGAGAACGTGTGATGTCATCAGCGGTCAGCGAGCCAACTGTATTGGATCGCTGTGCCCTATCGATAAGGTCAAGAGCCGGACGGATGGAAGAGTTGTTGACGGCTTTGTGATTAGCCACGAACTCGCCTTCATGCACAACTCCAGCCTCCTTACGGTAGCGGTTGCCTCCGGTGTAACCACCCTCGTAGTACCCTGCAGCCTCTGCCTGGTGCTGCTTCTTGATAGTAGCAATCTGCAGCATACCTGCTGCGGTTGCCATGCCGGCTGCGATAGGTGCCATAACCCAACCTGTTACTGGTATGCTGGCTGCTGAAGAGTAGGCGTTGATGGCTGCCATGGCAGTTGATGCGATTGCCTGGGCAATCTCAATCTTCATTGACTTCTTGTTTGCCTTGGATTTGGCTGCGGCTAACTCTTTGTCACGCTTCTCCTCCAACTTTTTCTTCTTCTTCGAGTTGTTGCCAGCTGCAGCAATCTGCTTCTCGTAGTTCTTGCTGATTTTGGCTTGCTCGAGGTCGGAACATGCCTGAGCGTATGCTGATGCAGAAGAGAGAATGTTGTTGATGCCATTGTATGCAGCAGAGGTCTGCTGCACCATGTTGTCGAGGAAGTTGGCTGTGACCTGCGCCTTGGCCTGCATGTATGCTGCATGGTTCTGCTTGTCGTTGCCATACAACTCCTTCAGCTTCTCCATCGTGTTCTGGTAGTTCTGAATCTGTGAGGAGAAGTATCCACCCAGAGTTGCATTGCTGGTCGACTGGGACTCACCTGCAGCAGCCCTGGCGCTGTTGACCATCTCTGATGACTTATCATTGATTTTTATCTGAGCACTACCTGCTCCATGTTCATCAGCATCTATCTGCGCTCTCTGGGCAGCAAACTGCTTGGTTATCTCCAGCTTCATCTGCTGGTACTCCTCCTCCTTGATCAATCCCTGCTTGTAGAGATTGTCAAGACCATTGAGGTACATGGTCTCCTGTGCCTGCAAGTCTTGCTTACCGAACTGTTGGCGGAGTTCACGCAGTTGATTCTGGTATGACTCCTGCATCTGCAGCTGGTGGTCGAGCTCAGCCTGTTCCATCTCAGCCTTCAGATCCAGCCACTCCTCGCTGCCCTCTCTGTCTTTGTAGAGTGCAAGACGCTTTTTCATGGCTTCAACATCATTTTTATATAGGGCTTCATTGAGAGCGGTGTCATTCTGATAGATTTTCGAGTTGACATCATAATATTGCGCTTTGATGCTAGCCTCCTTCTGGAGGCGTTCACGCTCAATGGTCTGCTCATTCATCTTCTGAATGGCAGCATCATGCTGCTTGACAACATTCACCTGGTTGTCGAGCAACTGCTTATACTCATTGCTCTCAGCACCATACAACTGTTTCAGCTTGGCAAAGCCTTTGATTTGGATGCTCTGTCGGTCGTCGATGAACTGCTGATAGGTTTTCTTGCCTTCGGCATAGGCTTTGGCGTTGTCTGCCATCAGTTCGTTGGTCTCAGCCTTGATGCTATCGGCAGCCTGCTTCTGCTTGCGCTTGGCTTCAGCCTCACGCTTGCGAGCTTCTGCTGCAGCAGCCTTCTCAGCCTTGACACGACCCTTGCGCTCCTTTTCTGAAACCTGATGAGTACCGGCTGTACTCTGCTTCTTAATGATAGTACCATCATTGCCCTTGCCATTGTAGCCATTGTTGCGCCATGGTTCCGGATCATTCACCTCGAAGTGTTGCGCTTCGAGGTGGGTAATCCTGTCGATTAGCTTCTGCTGATACTGCTTTTCACGCTCAATGCTCTTGTTCATCACATCAATAAACACTTCTTTGTTGTCAGAAGCTAAGTTTAACATCTTAGTTTTACCATTTGCAAACGGATTAACACGCCCCCAAACTTTTGTCCAGAAACCACGCTTGTCGTTGTCAGCTTCGTTTAGCAAGTCTTCTTGTTCAGCCTGCTTTGCTATAGACTCAGCAAGTTTCTTCTGCAAGCCATCGATTACGATTTTCTTCTTCATCATGTCGATGTAGGACTGAATCTGCCTTGTTGCTTGACCGGTTCGCACTGCTTCTTCTGTGATGTTGCCGAGGTGCTCACGCATCAGCTTTCCGTTGAGTTCTTCCAGGGCTGACTTGCGGTCTGACTCAGCTGTGGTGTTGGACTGGATGGCAGAAACGAGGCGCATGATGGATGCCTCCTCTTCTGCTGCCTGCTTGTTGGCATCGGTCACGGCATCATTGTAGTCACGCTGAGCCTGCTCAGCTGTGCTCGTCTCTTTAGAGAGTGTGACGATTGCGGCTGTCAGACCCACAACAACAGCAATCACGGCAGTGATCGGGTTGGCAAGCAACACTTTGTTCCACAACATCTGCGCAGCAGTGGTCAGTTTTATCTCACGTGTCAACGCCATCTGAACGATTGCCATGGTCTTGAGAGCAGATGTCTTGAGACCCACAAGGACGAGATGCGCCTTCTCGCGCAGAATCATGATGTTGAGCCATGCCATCTGCGCCTTGTCTGCTATCAACTTTGCCTTAGATACGGCTGTATAGGTGACGATGGCGGCTGTCAGCACAATTAATATGCGCCAATAATCTTTGACGAAATCAACGAGTGTGGAGAGTGACCGAACTCCGAGACTGGCTGCAGATATGCAATATCGTGCTGCAGGATAGAGTTTCTGACCCAGTTCGATGGAGAGATCCAGGAACTTCTTGCTCGCCTTGTCAAGTTGAGCCTGTACACTTTCGTTCTGTGTCTCGAACTCATTGAGGACGGATGTGCCTTCGGAATAGGCTTCGCTTGCCAGGTTCTGGGCAATCTTGATGTCATCGAGTTTATCTGCGAGGACGGTGAGGACACCAGTAGCCCTGGATCCATCCATCTTCATTTCCTCGAACATTGTTGCAAGGTCGGCAAAACCGCCCTTGGCTCGCATGGCTGCCAGGAACTGGAGGAGTGCGCCGTTGGCATCCTCCTTCAGGGTGTTGGCGAACTCCTTGACGTTGAGTCCTGCAATCTTTGCAAACTTTGCGGAGTCTTGAAACATCTTTGCCAAGAGGTTCTGTACAGCAGTCGCCGCAGTTTCATCCTGCTGCATGTTCTGGTCCAGAACAGAGGCGAGACCCATAATCTGAGCCTGTGTGAAGCCTGCCTGCTTGCCGACACCTGCCACACGGGCGGTGAAGTCAACGAGATATCCGGCAGAGGCTGAGGAATTCTGAGCCAGTTCATTGACTGCAGAACCTGTCGCCAACATGGCACCTCGCAGACCTTTGGTCTTGTCTTCGCCGAACATCTGGGCGAGCTTGCCGATTTGGGAGACTGCCTTGTCTCCGAGGTCATCACCGAGGGCGACATTGATTTTATCGGCACCATCGACGAACTCCTCAACTGCAGCTGTCGATGTGATGCCTAATCGGCCGGCATCCTCTGCCAGCTGATTGAGCTTCTGGCGAGAAGTTCGGGTGTCCATCTTTTTAAAATCCTCGTTCATTCGCTCGACCTCATCTGCTGCCTGACCGGTATATTTGCGAACGTTTGTCATCTCATCGTCCATCTTGGCATACTCCTCCACGCACTTCTTGACGGTGAAGGTGATGCCGGAGATGGCAGCGACCGCACCGAGAGCTAGTCCCTGCATACGATTGAACCAGTCTGCCGAACGTTTGATCCAGGATTCCTGAGCTACGCCCTCGGCTCTGACAGCCTGCAGCTCAGCCTTCAGCTGCTTCGCCTGCAACTGCATCTGCTTGAACTTCTCGGTACCGCGGTCCATACCAGCCATCTGCTGATTGATTGCCTTGATGGAGAATTCGAGGTCACGGATTGATGATGTCTTCAGGTTCGACATGGTGCGGTTGACAAGCTGCATCTGCCGCTTGGTCTCCTTGATGTCGATGTGGGTCTCCTCAATCTCCTTGTCATACTGCTGCATCAGAGTAACGACTCTACGCTCACTCTGATGTATGCGCTCCAGTTCTGCCTCCACCAGTTTCAGCTGGGCTGATCTAGAGGCGTACATGGTTGACTGAGGGTCGAAATCAGCCATCTGCGATTTCAGCTTGCTTGATGTGAAGTTGAGGTCGTTGAGAGAAGCATGCTTCAGATTAGACAAGGTCGCAGTCATTCGATGCGCTTCTTCATCAGCCTTGCGGGTCGCCCCCTTCAGCTGCAACATCTGCTCCTTGACTTTGCTCAGCTGGTTCTCCAGCTTGGCATAGTCTGACGGATCAGATGCCGCCTTCATCTGACCCTTCAGATGTCGGGCTGCTTTTTCCAGCTGTCCGAGGCTAGCAGTTGACAGGTTGTCGAGTGTCTCCTTGACGCTCATGGTTGAGTTCTTGAATTGCTTCATCTCTCGCTCTGCGGCCTTCAGATCCTTTGCGAGGGATGCGCCTAAACGGGAATCGCCCGCCGAGAAGGCATCTTGTTTTGCCTTCTTCAGACGAGCGACTCTGTCCTCTAACTCTTTGAGTCGGTTCTTTGCCTCCTCAGAGTTAAGCTTGATGACTGTTGTATATACCTCTTGTCTTGCCATTATCGGGTGACTTGTATATAGCTGTTATATAATATGCTGGAATGGGGATTGAAGTTGATGACCTTGACATCATAGCCTCTGGTACCCCACCGCCACCAGAGGAATCTGTGCTTGAACTGCCTGTAGACGATGGTCTGGAGGCTGTCTCTCGCCTTGTATGTCAAGATGGAGTCTGCCGTGTTGAGACGGAAACTGAGCCATCGGTCGCAATAAGTATATACAGAATCGCTGCGGTCAGTCTTGACAGTATCAGCAGAACTCAGACTTGTGCGCTGGTCTACCATGACCTGGCCAAGACGTATGTCCAGGTCATGGAGCAGCTGGCGGTCGTAGGCTTGAAGTTTGTACTCCTCTGCAGGCATCTGCAGCACCTGCTGCGTGATGACCTGGACCGAATCGCGGATGGTGTCTCGCTCGGCTGGAGCATACTGAAGTTTCAGCCCATTGAGCTGTTCTCTCAGTTCCTGCTCCGCTCGCTGCCGTCGATGGTCAGAAATCCAGACGCAGGCGATGATGACCAATATCACCGATATGGTCATGATGATAGACTTGAGATGTTTCTGCATATCCCATTGATTTAAATGTCAGCATACTCAGGAATGGCGTCGAAGCAAGGACACTCCTTGATGCGCTCCCACGGATCGACCACTCCATTGTGGTTCTTGTCAGGCGAGATGTCGCGATGTCCCATGATCTTGGCATCAGGATAGCGCTTTCTCAGTTCCTCAAGCAACTCACGCAACGCCTTTTTCTGAGCCTCCGTGCGGTTGTCTATAGGCTTGCCTGTGCGAGAAATGCCGCCCATGTATGCCACGTTGATGGAATCGAAATTATGTCCCGTGACTCCGTTGGATGGCAGGTCTTCTGTCATGAGCTGCGTACGTTTGCCGTCTGCGGTCACGACCCAGTGGTATCCTGGATAGTGCCAGCCCTTGTTGGTGAACTCCTTGAGCAAGGCATCGACAGACCATGTCTGTCGGCTTGCTGTACAATGAACGAAAATTTTCTTAATCTTGCGTGCCATTTTTGTTATTGAAATATTTATTGATAATGTCTTTAACTCGGGTGTCAAAAGTCAGTGCGAAACCAAAGACGGTTGCCACGTAAACCAGACTCTGCCCAAAGTACCACAAGACGTTTGATGTCACGTCGTGGGACAAGAAAAAGCTGATGAACACGAGAACGATGCCAGCAAGAAGAACGATGCCAGCAGAGCTGTAGTGTATCCAATCCTTGGTATTTCTCTGCATATCTGTTATACCTTTTTAAAACTGGCACAAAGATACATATAATATAAGGAATATAAAAATACGGCAGGAAGGACTGTTCCCCTCCTGCCGTATCTGTAAGCTATGAGATATCACGGTCGAGCAGTTCCTTAGCCATCTGCTTAGCCTGCTCTCTCCACTCCTGGAATGCCTGGTACTCCGTCTCGTGCTCCTCGCTGCCATCACCATGGTTACACAGGATGGCTTCGACGTCGCTCTGGCTGTACCTGGTGCGAACCAATCCAGCCACGAACTCCCGATAACCTGCCGACTCAGCCTCTATCTTGGTGGAGCCGTCGATCTCTGTGCCCTCGTAACTGTAGGCTGTCACTGTCTTACTATTGCCGTCAGACTCCGATATGGTGGTGTCTGGGTGATAGTTATCAACTCTCTGTTCACTCAGGAACAGGAGAAAATGCTTGCTGTCATATCTCAGGTATGACATGCGACAAAGATAAAATTTCTTGTGCATCTATATAAACTTATAAAATTTCTTGCCGAACTTGTTGGTGAGTTCTGCTGCAACGGTGTAGAAGCCTTTGTCCAATAGTTCCCACTCCTTGCGTGCCTGGTCAACCAAGATGTCTGATCCAGTAAAGAGCCACCACGACTCAGGCTGCCACACCGGTTCCTCGATATCATCGCCCTGCTCATCGAACTGTCCCGTCTTCTTGACATGATCAATGAAACGGAAGCGGATGGCGAGGCGGTCTTTGGGCACCTTCTTGGTGACCATTCGCTTGATACCCTGGTCGTCAACCTCTTCAACCTGCTCCATCTTGAAATCAACTCTCGACTTATCAATTTTGTAATCCTCTATGAGGATGAGGAACTTGTCATAGTCCTCAATGTTGTGGCACAGGATGTCGCCTGGATGCTTCTTCTGTGCCATGCTCATGCCCTCGAAGGGAACCTCTCCCTTGCGGGCTTTCACAATCTGACCATACTTTTTCATACCGATTTTATTTAATAAGTTTTTTGTGTCTGCGTGTTTGGCTAGGCCAAGCCTGGAGGCTGCCTTGCGCCGGATCTGTTCATCGTTAAGTCCACGTTTGCGCAATCTTGCGACTTGTGCACAGAGTGCCTGCTTGGTGCGCTTGCGCAAAAGGGCATGGTCGGCAAAGATCTTCTGTCCACAGAAGTCTATGCCGTCACATGTACGATGAATATTCCAACTTTTATTGATGCTCAGCTTCCAGTCTCTAGCCAAGTGCATGACTGCAAGCTCCGCCATGAGGCGTAAGAAGACCTTATCTTCATGCATGATGAAGATATTGTCCATGAATCTATAATAATGTTTGAGCCCTTCGCGGCAAAAACGGTCGAAGCGCTCATTGAGGGATTTTACCCCCCCACATTTAATACTCTTGCCTGCTGCTCCGAGCGGCATGTGAGGAGCATGTCTGTGACGTAGCGAGCCTGCCAATAGCCGTGTTTTTCGGGGTCTTGGAGTATATCAAAACACCGCATGGCGAGATAATCAAACCTCGCCAAAAACAATTGCCCCAAAAGTTGTGTGAGCTTGACACCCAGCACTATGCCGTTGGCATAGCTGTCAACGACTTCGTCGATGAAAGCAAGCAACTTGCGGTCCTTGATATACAGTCTGTACTCTCTCTTGAGCAGATTGTGCTCAACATTCTGAAAATAATGATGTATATCCATGGGCAAGCAATAGAATGTGTCTTGCTGTGGCGAGGTAAAGATGTCCTGCTTGATTATCTTGTAGAAAAAATGCGTGCCACGCCCCTTGGTACCAGCTGGACTATTGTAAGGAATCTTGGCTCTCAGCTTATCTTCACTGGTGTGCATGGCTGCATGCTGAATGACATGATCGCCAACAGGCAACTTATTGACTATGCGATGCTTGGGTTTTTCAACCGGCTTGGCCTCATAGTCTGATGTATGCCAAGTCTGATGGGTATAGGCATTTAGCAGGGCTTGAAGGTTTTCCTCAAACTCTGCCTCAAATGCTTGAACAGAGAGACGGGACTTCTTGTGTCGGGAGAAATCAAAAAATGCTTCACGAAAATTTTGCAAAGTCTCCACCTCCTGTGAAATGTTGCCTAACCTCTTCACTTGCTTTTAAAATTTTATGTAAATATTAAAAAAAGGTCGGTGTCTGTATAAATATCGGTGTCTGTGTCTGTTGTCTGCTTTTCTAATGTCCTAACTTTCGACCGGATGACCCTTTGTCATCATCTACTTGCTATTCTGCTAAAGTGTATGTTTTGCCATGAGGCAAGGCCTGACTCCCGAAATCTCTGCAGCTAAGCAAACTAACCTGCAGTATCTTGTTAAGTTGAGGGCCGCACCGTAGTTCACATTGGAATCCGAGACAGCATTGTTCACGTTGAGCGTCGATAGACCGCATTGACCACCATTGTTAGCGTTGCCACCGCGAAGACACAGGCGAAAACCGGCGCAGGAATCACAGCCTGGTTTGAAAACCGCCTGCAAAGGTACTGAAAAAAATCGGAATGAAAGAATGTCAAAGAGCGAAATTTCAAAAAAAATCGACCGCCCAAGGGCGGTAGGGTTTGCTCGCTACGCTCGCAGGGTGCTCAGGATTGCCCTTGGCTCCGCTTGGGAACCTTGGTCAATCCTGCACACTCCTGCTCACGTCAGCACACCTCTGAACACTTTAGGCCGCCTCGTAATACACTGGCTCCAAAGACCACTCGGATGCTGCTTCGCAGAGGGCCGCACCGTAGAGCACACTGGAATCCGAGACAGCATAGTACACGCAGAGCGTCGATAGACCGCATAGACCACCATAGTTAGCGCGGCCACCGCGAAGACACAGGCGAAAACCGGAAGTAGCGTTTGACGTATTCCAAAAATAACTTGTCGAATAGGTTGACTCTGTAGCACCAATCTGCGTACAGAAGTTCTCCAGATGCTCCATCGACAAGGTCTTGATATATCCTTCACCACCGCCAGGTGACTTGCTCAACGCCTTCATGCCGGTAGCATTGCCGATAGTCCAGGAGCCGTAAATAGACGGAGCGACCAGGTGGGTCATGGTCTTGTCACTATTGACCTGACAGAACTCATCATCCATCATTCGCCAGAGATTGCCGAAGCCGTTCTTGTAGCCGAAGAAGCATGGAATCTTGGCATTATAGACCGTTGTGCCTGCGTCATTCTTAACTGCATAGGTCGCTTCTCCACATGAATCACCAAGCTCAATGCCTGCACTCATTGGTGCAACTGGTCGATAGCCATTGTAGGTTTCCCAGTTCGGCATCTGTGTTAATCCAGTTCCAAGTCCGCCCTGGAAGAGTCCGTTGGCATCCTTGTTGGCATTGACAGCATCCTGATCGTAATGTGTGCCGAAGATGACGCTGAACAGAATTGCGACAATGGATGTATGGCGCATGGTTGTGCAAAGCCAGCCCTTGCCGTTCTTACGTGCTGCAGCTCTGAACTGCTCTGTAGTCATAGCGGTTGCTGGTCTGCCCAGCAACGTGTTGTTCTTGCCATCGTAAGTAGCGTTGTTGTCTCCACCACGATAGTTAGCAGCTTCGTTGATGTAACTAACTAGGCGTCCGCTACTACGCTCAATAGTGGCGAAGCCAGCTGCTGAGAGGCTGCCGATTGGTATCTCGAGATTGTATTCACCTGGTATTGGCTTGATGCCAATCTGCTCATAGTGCAATCCGCCAATATCCTTGATGACAACGTAGAATTTACGCCCCCAGCCCCACTGATAGTGACCTTCTGTGCCATCCAACCTTGCCGGTTCACCAGTAGCATACTTGTGGTGATCCTTGCTGTCGAGCTTTCTGCGGCTGTGGTCATTCTTGACCAAATATGCGCCAAGTCCTAGGATGTATGGCAACTCCTTCAGCAATTCAAGTGAGCCAATGTATGATGCCGCCTTAGGCGTTGCATTGGCAGTATTCCACACTCGGCCGCACCAGGCATGCTGCCCGACTGCAAGGTCAGCCTTAAGGGCATCCATGCCGATTGTAGTGACATTACCATTATTATCAGTCAGCAGCACGCTCTGGTTGCTGTTGACGGTTGTGACTTTCGCCACGGAATTGAATTTCTTACCTTCCATTTAACTATTCTAATTTTGTTTATTCTCTACTACACTATATACCCAAATTGTGTGACCATTCTGACTCGTGCCGATTAGTTCACACCAGCCATAAACTCCTATGGTAGCCTCTCTATTCAAGAAGAAACTGCTGCCTGCCGCCATGAATGCGTCCATTTCCTGCTCGCCCTTAAGTGTCGCTAGCGGTGTACTGCGCGTTATGATAGGATTGAAGACCACAATGCGCATGAATTCTCCATCGCTTAGGTGCGGTAGGACATAGGTACCACCACCTCTGATAAAAGAGCCATTGATGACACTAGTACCATCAGTAACCGTATTTTCGTTGTATCTCAGTCTTCCGACAGAGATATCACCCGAGACGCTAATATTCTGGAATATTCCTCCATTGCAGATAACTTTTCCGTCCTTTGCTAGGAACATGATGTTGTCATTTTCATCCTTCATCTCGATGACCTTGACTCCCAGGTTGTCAACAAGCTGATATTGAGTCAAGATGATTTTGGCAATTACCATTTCAATCGGGCTGCCAAGCCTCCAATAATGGTTGTTTTGGTCCTCATCGCTGCCTGGGAAGTTGGTTTCAGACTTGATGTGACTCTTGATGCAGCTGTAATAGCCGCTGTTGTAGATAACGACATCTTTCCACTCCTCACCGGAAGCACCGCACTGGAAGTCATAGCCATTACCGCAATTATCCCAAGACTGAGGACCGCGAAGCGTTGCACCAGTTTCGCCTCTCTTGCCATCCTCGCCATCGGCTATTGTCTTGACTGGTATCGTATACTCGTATGTAACATTCTCGACTTTGACTGCTAAAGCTAAATTGGTATTGACATCAATATTCGCTCCTATCACTACAATAACTCTCTTTCCTCTGTCGTTGTTAATCACACTAGCCTTAACAGAGCTGGCGTAATTAGATGGAACTTCCACACTGACAGAACAAGCTAATTCAACTCCTGCTTTGTAAGCTCTCACGTCAACAGCATACGTTCCGGCAAATTGAGATTTCTTGTGGACGATTGTCGGCATTGAAATCTGTATGTTGATGGCATCCTTGCCAGCGGCTCCATCAGCACCATCCTTGCCATTTTCTCCAGGTTTGCCCTGCGGACCTTGTCCACCAGTACAGCATATAGGAGTAGTCTCAGTAGAGGTTCCATCTGTGAAGTAGATGATGGACTTTGTCCAGATGAATCTGCCGCTCACCCACGCTGGAGACTTACCCTTAGCCCATGCACCTCCGGTGATGGCCGTAGAAGATGTGGAAGAGTAGTAGCACTCCTCGATGCGGTCTATGCTCCTTGCTACTGACAAACACATAGGTGTGGACACCTTCTCATTGCCATCGGTATAGTAGATGTGTGTCCGGCTCCAGATATAGTAGCCCTTGCGCCACTTAGGTGCAGTTGTCTGCCATCCTTCAGTAGGTGCAGTTGTCTGACTTGTTGACTCTGCATATTCGGTGTCAGCGTTGGATATGCCGACACCGACTCGGAGAAACCTAATCACTCTTGTTATAACACCCATGACTATTTAACGGATTGAATTGTTAATGCAACGTTGCCGTATCCTGCGTGTATGCAGTCTGCTCTCGTCACTGCGAACGAACTCAGCTGGACTGTAGGCTTGCGTGATGCCTCTGTATTGAGGACAACGCCAGACCCGGACTTCAGAGTGAAATAGAATTTCGTATCTACCGTCTCCGACTTGCCTCTGACAACCAACCTCGGTGTATAGGTCACAGTACCATTGCCTGCCTCGTCCTCGCTGATAGACTCATCGGCAGGTGTAGGGTTCGGCTCGATGTCGAACGGATCCGACGCATCGATGACCGTGACAAAGTCGAATCCAAGAAGATTGTCCTTGCCCATGGCCTTGTCATTGTAAACCTCAACCATGAACTCACGCGTGCAATCGACCTCAGAAGCCTTGACTGTAATGGTTTTACCGCTTGCTCCTGCAATCTGCTCCCAGCCAGTGATGCTGTTGGTTGCACGGTACCACTTGTAGTAGAGGCCAGTCTTAATGGTATCATTGCCCTGCGTTGCCTTAGCCTCAAGCTGACAACTGTCATCCTTGCTGTTGAGAATGAAGTTATGCGTATCATTCTCTGGAGCCTTGATGGTCACACGATAGGCTACGCCTGTATATGGACCAACCGGTATCTCGTAGACAGCCTGTACACTATCGGTAATCTCCTGTTGATTGGATCTCTCTGATACCTTGCCGATCATCTTGATGTTGATGGCAGTATAATTGGATGCCTTTACCAGGTTGTTGCATATCTTCAGCCCCCAGTAGAACTGCGATGCACTTGGTCTGATAATCTCGAAGAGACCATCGAAGAGGCCGGTTGATTTGCCTGCGCTGTTGAACGGTATCTCAGTCTCGTTGAAGAAGAACTGCATGGAAACAGGTGTCGTGACACCATCTGCAGCTCTTGATGAGATGACTACGAAGTAGAGCTTAGGCTGTGTCTGCGAGAAGTCGGGATAGACGGTAACGACGTCGCCGTTCTTCTGGTACTCCTGGTAGAGATCCCCATTAGGAGACTGGATAGACGGCGTGAATGTGCCCATCTTCTGCAGGAACGTGATGTTGACTGATTTGCTAGCACTACTCATCCCTTGCCTCCTCTCTCATGATGAATCTGCTGTCTATAGCAACAGGCAGCTTGTTGCACACTTCGCCGTCCTGCTCCTTACGGGCTGTCTGGCCATCCATAGCGATAGCGCCAATCTTGGACAGCGTTTCCGCAAATATGATAGAATCCCCAAGCGGCAGGATGTCCTGGCACCAGAGAATGAAGTTGCCGTCTGGAAGTTCTGTTCTGTCCTCGGTCAGCTGGAGGAACTCCACGACCTTGCGGTTTGCCTTGATGTATCTTTCCATATTTAATATTTAAATGTTTATTAGTGAAAAATAAACGGATTGCCGTCCGCATCCATGAACACCTTGCCGTCTGCATCCATGGCCAGAGTCAAAGGAGCCAAATCCTTGACCTCCAAGGCAAGGATGGAGCCCCTGTTCGGATCCAGCAGTTCTGTAGAAATACTCGGTGTCATGCCGTGTCCAACGAGGACAGCATTCTCGAAGTGTACCGAATTATTCGGTGCCATCCACCAGAGCACCTGCAGTTCTCTTGTAGGGTCTGCAATATCGCCGATATTGTCGAAGATGGTAGCCTTTGCCTTGACCTGCTTGGTATCTGGCAGCACCTCGTCTACGATGTCAATCATGTCGTAATCGTAGAACGGAATTCTCCTGACGATGTTGACTATCTTGAATGGGGTTGCATCGTTGAGCTCTACGCTTGCCGGATTGCCTGCAGCAGAGTATCTGGCTCTGCATCTGATGCAGATGCGCTTGCCCATGAGAGAGCGGTCCAGCGTAACGGATGCACCATCATCGGATATCTTGATCTCCAGGTCATCTGCAGTAACTGCAGAGAACTGTCCACGACTCCGGAGAAGTTCCCAGACGAACTGGCGCTTATTCTTGGCACACTCCTCTGATCCGAGGCGCAGGGATGCATTGATGACCTGCTTGTCGGTATCACGGAGCGGATTATAAAAGCGGTCACCGCTTGACAGCAGCAGCGTCGGCTTGTAGAGGGTCGCATTCTTGCAGTTGATGGAGTAGTCCATCTTAATATTGCGCACCTCGTTGGTTCGGGTGTCCAGGTACTTCGCCTTGAAGCGGAGCAGTATCGGCATCTTCGGTGCTGCGTTGATGTACCAGAGCAGTTTGCCGGCATCATTGCCTGACGATGTGATGACATGCTGCTTTGGTGTCGTTACCAGCGCATTGCCCTCCACTCCGTTTTCCACTCTATACCAGGCGATGTCTGTCAGCTCGCTGTTGACACGTCCACTCGGGAGTATGCCATCTCGGTCAATGATGCTGATGACCGGCAGTAAGGCGCATGGCGTCAGCCTGTAATCAGGAGAATACTCATCCTGATCAGCATCATAGGCCTGTTCGTGCGGAACGCTGCCTGACACGGACTTGGAGTAATGTACCTGCAGAGGCGTGTACTTGATGTCTAATTTTTTGTATTTCATTGTTTATATGTTTTTAAACACATTCCAGTGTGATGGAATCTTGGGCGACCTCATCGCCCAGACCATCACGAAGTGTAACAGTTGCCGTGAACCTGATCTTAGCCGGAACTCCCTCACTATCGACGGAGAGGTCAGACTGTGTCAGGACGATTGCCTTGCCTGCCTTGGATCCGACTTCGAGTGCCCAAATGTTGTCGCTGGTTACTCTCTGTTCACCGGCCTTGTTCTCGGTGTATCTGGTCCAGGCTACGTCGCTGTCGAGGATATCTGAGGTAATATCCTGGCCGTAGAGCGTAGCAACGACAGTCAGCGGAGCCCGGAAGTTGTCGAAGTCATAGATCGTCTCGTCTTCGAGAAAGTCAATGGTGAATGCCGGATTGCCCTCTATCATCGCCCAGTCGGTATTGTTCCACCGTGGTGCGGTATGGGTACCGGTTTTCTGGCATCGCCACTTGCACCCTGTGTACCAAACATCTGATGTCTCGAATTTGCCGGTATCTGGATTGAGGGCTGAGCAGAAATAGTCTGCCTTGCCTGACCACTGTCCCCGGTCTATATAATCGACTATCGGCTTGCCATGGTAGTCGATCTGTATGATGTCCTGGGTGATGATGCCGGCTGCATAGAGATAATCCCTGCCCTTGACGATAGGAAGGTTAAGCGACTTGACGAACTCAGGCATGTCACCGAAGACCATGCCGTAGTTGTAATCGTCGAGTATCGGCTTGGTGACGCCCGTCAGCTTGACTATGCGTCCCTCGGAACTGGAGATGTAGAAGCAGCTCTGCAGCGACTCTACGGTCTGGTTGCCATAACGGGCGATGTTCATGAGCTCGCATGGAGGGAAGTTCTTGCCTGCCGGAACATCGGCATCAGGATAGAGGGTGACCTCGATGTAATTCTTAACCGCATTGACGCTGTTGACTCTCATCCATGAGGTGTAGTAGGCTGCCGAAGTGCCAGAATTGGCTGCCGAGGCGATGTTGTTGACCACTCCCTTGATGACGTTGCCCACATGCTGCGCTGTGAAGTATCCACTATACTTGGAACGGAGGTGCAGGCCATAGCAGTCATCACCCAGGCTGTCAACGCTCTCGATGGTGTCGCTCTCCGTGAAGAAGGTGTCACCCTCCTGCGCTGACAGGCGGTTGACAATCAGCTCCATGACCCGCATGTATGTGCGGACGGTGATGCTCTCAACCTCGGCATTGCCGCTGGCATCGACCTGCCCTCCCTTGCCGTTGTATAGTCCGGACACGAAGTCACCGAACTGTGCACCCGCCTTGAACTGCGCCATCTGCTCGGAGATGAGTCCACGCAGGAAGGTAATCATGCCCTCGGCTGCATCGTCATGCTTGCGACTGAGATACCGGTCTGATGTCTCATCGGCACAGAAGTGCAGCAGCGAGAGGAAGGCATTGCCTATGCGGTTTGCCGTGTTGGCCTGCAGGCGTCGCTCGTCTCTGATGCCCTCGAAGAGGGTCTGAAGGTTGCTCTTGTCTAATTTGTCTGCCATTTATTTTTTGTCTGCAAAGATAATATGCCGATGGAACCGATAAAAATACGCTCCCTAGAGGTTGCGTGCGGCTCCTATGCCTGTAAACATTTCCGTGATAGCTGATGCCATTAAGCCCTGATAGCGTTCTCCGTAGAATTCCGCTTCATGCTCATTGAGCTTCATCACCGAAGAATAATACTTGCGGCTGAACCAGTCGCGAGGTCCTTTAGGTTCACCACCGGCAACCCTGCCGCCCCATGCAGGACCCACTTTTTTGGGCTTGTCAAGTCCCTGCTCCTCTCGGTATTCCTCGCCGAGGAAGTTGAGATCTCCACCATTGATGCGTCGGATTTTAGCTCCCTGACTCCAGCGGTACCACTCATGAGCTGGTCCAACGCCTGCTGCAACATAGATGCCGTACATGAGGAAATTATGCTCAATGGTCGTTGTCGAGCCCTGCTCGATATGCGCCTTGATGCTGCGGTAGAGTGCTCCGGTGTCGATGGTACGCAGACGCTCCATGCGCTCCCGCCAGAACTCGCCCATGGAGTCAGCCCAACCATGCTCGTACTTGAGCAGGTCGTCTATGGTTGACTGGTCTGCCATAGGCTCTCGTCATACTGTATGTCGATAGGTTCGTCTGATGTGACCATGAAATAGAGGCCTGTGACGCCATTCATGGACCATCTGCCCAGCTCGCTCGAATAGACCTGCGTGAGGTCCAGGAACTCCATCTGCCCGTCGTATGCCTCACGGCTCTTGTCGTGGAGCATGCGGCTGAGGAACTGGCGGAAGATATAGCGGCAGATGTTAAGCTTCTGCTCACGGTCTGCCATGTCCTCGCGGCGGTAGCCTGCCAGGATCCAGACGGTATAGACGTTGCGGTCGAAGAAACCCTCTCCGACGGAATGGGTGTTGCTGTCAACGGTGTCTGACACCATAATGAAGTTGGATGCCTTGCGGAACTGCTGCATGACTCCCTGGATGGAATCGGGTCCGGAACACTCTGTTGCGACAAAATTATAATCCCTGCAGGTTCTGCATTCGGCAGCCAGCTGCTTGAAATATGCGATGGAATCGAAGTTTTTTACTGTCATGTGCTATGAATTTAACTGTTTTGCCTGTTGCGCTCCTTGAACTCCTCTGCCTCCCGTGCCTTGTTGTCAAGCTCCGTGAGGGCAGCCCAGCAGTCGGTATTATAGACTGCCTGCTGTTTGGTCACGTCGCCATCGGTGAGTGCCCTGATCTGCGCCTGCATGGCAGGAAGAATGTCCACACGGCGCAGCTCTCCACCCTCTCTTGCCGGTTTGAAGAAGTGAGGGAAGTTGGCGGCGAAATACTCCTTGACGTTGGAGAACCACATGAAGACGCCCAGAAGCTCATAAGGCTCAAAATGGGCGGTTTCATCGGCAGAACCATCTGCGGTTCTGTACATGAGGTGCGCCATCTTCTGCAGGAACTTGTCTTCCTGGTTAAGCATGAACAGCTGGTAGTTCTTCTCGATATTGAGGTAATCGTAGAAGCTGACATCATGAAGCATGCTGTCAACTGCCGTTAGTAAAACGTCACTTGCTCTCTGCAAAGGCCGAAAATCGGTAAATTTGTCGATGAAATCGAAGTTTTTGAGCAGCGAGAGAATCTCGGCGCTGCTAATGTATAGAACTTTTCTCTTTGACCTTTCACCGGAAACGGAACAGAGCACGCTGCATTTCCACCCTGTACGGGTGTGCTTATGTACTTCAAGACCGCAGAATCTAACCAGGAGGTGGCATTTGGCGACAGTCTTGTCCCTATTCGAAGATAAGATGTAGAGGACATAGCGCAACTGTTCCTCTGAAAGTTCCGCCCACGATGACGGCGCCTTGAAATTGAACTCTTGTGTACCATCTTTATGCGTTGAAAACGAAGGCAGGTTTTGATTTTTCATTATTGAACTCTTTGAAATGGTTAGCCTTATATGCCGATGAATCCGCATATATTGGGAATTTATCGAGATGTGCATCTAAGTATCTGAGCAGTCTCGCACGCTCGTTGGAGTATGCCGACAGCATGTCGTTGGCCAACATGATCAGGCTGCGGCTCAGCATGAGGCGCACGCTACCTTCAAACTCATTGCCCTCTCTCACCCCTCTGACCAGACACATGATGTCATCCATCTGCTCGTCGGACACCAGCTTGCGCAGGGTGGCGTCAGCCTCCTGCATGGCTGCCAGCTTGGACATCCAGTCCTTGGAGGTCATGCTGGTCTGTCTCGTGAGATAACAATAACCCTCTATGCTCCACAAAACCGTCTGGATGCCCTGCTTTGCCTGTAGGGTGCTCCCCCAGCCTGGAACATCGGTGAGAAGAGCCATGACTGTGTCTTGAGCCACGATGAGGGCTATGCGGCATTGCTCAATGAGTGCCTCTACTCTGGAGGAACTTGCCGGAGAGACTTCGTTGTTTGCCACAACGCCAAAGCCTGTAGGCGTAAGCACGAGGTCGAGGTGTCTGACTACGCCGAGGAAGGCATCGAGGCACACCGCCTTGATGACTGCATCACGCAGGTCGTCGCTGGTCTCCAGTGCCGCCTCTCCTACCTCGCCCAGTATCTGCTGGCAGAGCCGCAGATAGGACTCCTTAAAATGCGGTTCCACCGACTCGAACACCTCAGAGTGCGAGCTGGTGGCTGCAAGGATGCTCTGCTCGAAGTCATCCTTGCTGATCTGAATCTTCATTGTTGCCATTGTTTGAAACTATTGATGTCTGTTGATCCTTATTCTTGTCGAGTGTCGTGAGTTCTATCATCGGCACGTCTACGGTCACTCCACGGTCGGCATAGCCATTGTAGTGGGAGATGACGTGGTAAGGCTTGCACATGATGTCGTGGCAGGCCTTCTCTAGCGACTGCTTGAGGATGAAGAGCTCTCGCTTGTCTGAGCCGGAATTGTTCATCTGGCTCTTGCCTGGTGTGGCTCCGATGAGGTTTGGATGCACGCCCAGCGAGAAGCAGAGGGCATTGGATGCCTCGCTCATGTCGTCTGCCCAGTCGCCACCCTCCTTCTTGCTGCCCTCAGAAAGGTTGATGATGCGCACCATGCGCTGCTCCTTGCCGTTAGGGTCGAAGTAGTAGCCCGTGATGAGTGCCTTGCCGGCATTCTCAGGCCCGCAGACGAAGTTGATGATGTTGTCCTTCTCCTGCAGGATGCGCTCCTTGCGCTTATCAGGGTCGATGATGTCCTCGTTGTTGCATAGCTCTTCCCAGTAGTCGCGGTGCACCTCTATCTGTATGCGTGGCGCAGAGGTATTTTTTATCATGTAGCGCTTGCCGATGCCGATGAGACGGTAGATGTCGTACCAGGCATCGTCGAAAATGCTGGCATAGTATGGTATCGGATAGTACTGCAGTCCGGGTGTCGGAATGCGTGAAATGATGGCAAACTTGCAGTCCTTGCCCATCTCGGGTGCCTTGCCCCTGATGCCGGTATATGGATCTGGAGCCTTACCCATGCGCGCCATGAGGTCGCCCAGCGGGTCGTAGAGGTCGAGCAGCGGGATGACTTCGGTGTGGACAGGCGACATGACGTTGCGGAAGTCTCCGAAGAAGACATGCTCTATGCGCCCCTTCTCATTGGGTACCTCCAGTCGGCAGTAGGAAACGTCCTTGTGGCGGATGTTGACTATCTTGGAGTGGTCACGGCTCAGGATGATGACCTCTACCGACCAGAAGAAAAACTTCATGTCGGTGGCTTGCTGCATGAAGACCTCGTGGATGGAGTTCTTCAGGCAGAAGTCGCGGATCTCTGCGTCGGTGGTGTCCTGCTTGGTCTCCCTGTCCATGAAGCGCACACCCTGGCCGTAGCAGCACTGCACGTTGAAAGCCATGGCACGCTGCGCCACCATGTTGCGGCGCAGCAACTGCTGCAGGATGTATGGCATGTCGTTGTCATCGCCATAGTTCACATACTCGAAGAGCTTGCCGTCTGAAGTCTCCAGGATGCCTGTTGTGGCGTCGCCCACCTCTCCGGAACCCAGGAAACTGGTGTCCTGCCCATACTGCTGCTCGATGGTGGTGGAGTCTGTAACCCTGCTCACGCCCTCTGCCACGAGGGCGTAGCGGCTGTAGGAACCGCTGGCTCCCACTTGCTGAAGCTGATATTTTTTCTGTTTCATGTCATAAATATACTGGTAAGCCCAGGAACTGGTGAATGTAGATGTCCGGAACGGTGCGAACCTCGGCATTTGCCGGATTGACGAGGCGGTGGAATCCGCCACGCCAGCTGCTGCCCCTGACCAGCCATCCTGTATAATCGACGGTCTCGCCGTCTGATGTCCACGCCTTCAGGTTAATGGTGGAGCGGTCTCGCTCTGCCTTGGCCAGGAGGCGCAGTACCTCTGTGAGGTGGTAAGCCGTGCGTCTCATCAGTTGAAGGTGTTGTCAAAGGTGTTGTCGAAGATACGGCCGGCACGCTGCAGGTCAAGCACGTTGTGCTGGCGCTGTGCGTATGTGTAGCTGAAGGTGAAGCGTGGCACGCTGTCGCGCAGGTTGTCGCGCTTGGACTTGGAGTCTGAGAGGGTGACACGCTTGCCCACCTTGGCAACGCCGCCGATGAAGTTGACCAGATATACCTCGTCTGAGCGAAAGAGGTCATCTGCCCAGTTGGCCATGTCTGTGCCCAGATAGCCCGTGTCGGCGTTGAAGGTGCGCTGCTCGGTGATGCGGTAGTTAACCCTGATGCCGCCCATGTAGGCTGCATCGCGGGTGTACTGCGGGTCAACCTCGTGCTTGCCCGTGCAGTAGATGAGCTCCTGACAGCCGAAGCTGTTGGTGAAGAGCAGGGTCGGTGCCACGTCACGCTCCTCGCTGTCTATGATGAGAGTCATGGAGCGTGAGCCTGCCTCTACCACGTAGTAGAGAAGGTCGGTGCCCTCGGTCTCGAAACGAGACGGAGAAACGTCGATGGTGGTGTAGATGTCATTGCCGCCGACGGCTGGTGCGGTAAACGGTTTCGTAGATTTGTCGGCGTAGTGTGCGGTGACTGTTGCCGAGTCCTTGCCCATGTAGTGAAGATACTCCAGTCGCCCCATGTAGGTGGTCTTGTGCCCCTCCAGCAGGGTGAGGAAGTGGGTATTGAGGAATGTAGAGCAGTCCACGCCCACGATGTCCACGGTGGAATAGTAAACCTTCAGGGTGGCTGTCTTCGTATCGGTGACTGTAGCCGAGTCGGTGTCTCCGGAGTCCGGAACCTGCTCCTCGGCGATGGTGATGGTGGCTGTGACTGCCAGTCTCCGGCGTGCATAGGGACGGAAGATGTCGGCAAGGTCGCTCACGGTGACCTCTCCATCGGCTGGATAGAGATACTCATCGTAGATGGTATCGTCACCTATCTTGATGGTGACGAGCAGGCGGGTCTTGGCCGTAAGAATGTCGATGTCGGGGATGTTCTCAAGGAAGAAGCTGCCCGACGGAAGAGATGTGATGGTCATATATTATCTTTTTTGATGCAAAGATAATATGGAAGGGATAAAGATAAAAATACGGCTGACTACCCTCACGGGCGGTCAGCCGTATCAAAGCTTTTTAGACTTTATAAAATTTTTCGTACTGCAAAGGTACGAAAAACTATTCATAATACATGGTAGTACTTGAAATTTATATGAGTTTTTAACTTAAACCAGGCTATCCGGCTTGACAACTCTCTCCCATATAGCCCATGCCACGGTGCCGTCTGGCTGCGTGGCTACCTGGTAGTCATGCGCCTGCAGGTACTGGTTGATGGCTTCTATACTGACACCGCCCATGTCATCAAGTTCCGTGGCGATGTCCTGGGTGGTCTTGAAACTCTTCTTGTAGTCGAGACCGGTGTCTGCATCCTTCATAGGGAGGTTGCAGCGGAAATGGAAGTAAGCGTTGAGCAGATCCTGCTCAAACTGCTCGCTGTCGAAATAATCTGTATTTCTTGGCATAATATTCATTTTTAAAAGGGTGAAACTTAAATATCGTCTCCAGGGTGCAGGCGGTTCAATGCCGTCTCATAGAGGTCAACCCAGTAGCCCAGACGGGAAGCCCAAAGGTCGTATTTGGTCTGAAGTCTGGTAACACGTATTTCCTCTCGCTCCAGTTCTCGGAGATATCTGCCGACTATTCGGTGGCAGTCTTGATTAACACAGTATCTTGACTGAATCTTGGCGTACTCCACTAGCTTGTATAGCTCCTTACGCTTGATATCAAGCTCCCACCAGCGTCTTTCGAGCGCAGCGCGAATGCGACGGCGGCGGAAATATAGCAAGATAACGTCTATCTTGACTTTCTTCTTATTCTTTTTCATACCTAATCGTTGTTTATGGTTTTCCACTTGGCCAGAGTCATATTGAGTGGCTCAACCTCTTTAGCTCCATACCTAAGAGCATAATAGCGATGATCATACCATCGGATAATAGTCTGCTTGTGTGACGCATCATCGATGAAAACAACAGAACCCATTGTATTGTAGTTTCTCTGAAATTTGATCTCCAACTTATGGGCGTTCATACTTTTGCCAATATTCATGAAGTACTTGCACTTGCTGATGTCCTTGGTTATCAGCTTTGCTGTGCGTCTTCTGCGGTTTCTATTCTTTTTCATCACTCACTCCTCCTTTCTTGTCTTTAGTCCAGCCTGGGTGCAGGAGTTCTGCTTCTGCTCCCGAAAGTACCCCCCCCGCTTCTCGGTATCTCTCAAAGATTTTGTGGCGGTCGCTCTGGATGGTATTGTTGTTGAGAGTCCAAAGATTAGTCTCCTCGACCTTCGCCTTGTCTCTGCGAAATCCTGCCTCATTGCGAAGCTTTCTACAATTACGGAGTTCTTCCTGATATTCATTTTTGGCCTTCTCGAAAGCATTACGGGCAGAGCGGTAGCTTTCCCCTGCTTCATCCTCCATGCGTTCAATACTGTCCAACGAGCTCTCGTAATTCCGGCTTATAACTTGCAACTCTGCCTGATGGCGCTTGCGCTCGTCAGCAGCTCTCACGATGTTCTCCTCCAGCTGAGCATGAAACAGCTCTGTAGTCATCTTGTTCTTCATCATGCTACCTCCCCTCCGAAAATGAAACCACCAATCACGACCATCGCCATCACGGCTGCGAAGCCAACCATGGTGAGCAGTACTTCTCCATAGCTCACGCTCTCCTCACAGAGGAAGCTGAAGGTCTCGCTCTTGGTATTGGCGAGCTTCTTGATTTCACACTTGAGGGCCTTGATGCCCTCCTCAACGCTGATGCCTACAGGTCTCACCTGAGCATCACTTAATAAAATAGAATTCTGCATAATTGCATCGTCTTATAACCATTAACAGCCGATTGTACAAAAGGGTGGCGGCTGCATTCCCCGTTGGTTATAAGACGATGACTTATCCGGAAGGACTAATCAAATCTTACGGTTCATGCAGCCGCCATGTATTGGGCATATCTATTTTCCCAGTTGGAAAAAATTATTTTCCCAGTTAGAAAAAAGATTTTCCTAGGCATAAAAAAAGCCTGCGGCCAGAAGCCATAGGCGATAACGGTCGCCTTGCCGGATAGTTTACTATCGTCTTATAACCGTTGGCAAAAGTACGAAGAATAATTGGAACCACCAAAAAAAATGCTGGAAATTTTGAAATAAATGACTTTTTTATGTTGTAGAGCATAAAAACATGGGGTTGAGGAAAGAAAAAGCCCCCGATGCATCTCGCACCAGGGGCTCGAAAATCTTTTAACTATATTTCCTATCATTATATGAAAACTGTCGTTCTGCGCCACAAGGCTATGGCGACTTTTGTCTTATGGGGAATGATAAGCCCCAGCCTCATTTTTATATTCTGTCTGCAGCTGCACGTATGCGGTTTGAAACCTCGCAGAGTGCGCCACGGAGCATGATTTTTTCTTCTTCGGTGAAACCTCCCACTCCACCATTGCCATCAATGCCATCGAGCTTGTGATAAAGCCATGATGCCGACTTGCCGAAATATGTATGTGCTATCTCTCGCCACGACACGATCATCTGAATATCCTGGATGCGCTGTTTAACTTCGCTATCCTTGGTCTGATCATCGTTTGGTTTAATAATTTTCATATCAAAAACTGCTCAAATGAAGTCCCCGGCACGGAATCGTGTCGGGGACGGTGTGTGAATAGATAACCCTATGCTAACTGCAAAGCGCTAATGCGTTGTCCAATCTCCTGGACGGCACGATTGAAAATATCTTTCTGCTCGGAATTGAGCGTGTAAACATGACCACGAACCTCTGACCCATTGAGACGCTGAGAGAGCCATGCAGCGCTTTTACCGAAGTATTTCTGTGCGATGTATCGAAGTGGAAGCAATTTGTAATCTGCCTCTGCAAGCTGCTCACGCAAAGTGGCAACCTCCAGTTTCAAGTTTGCTACTCTATCTACAACCACCTCACTAATATATTTCTTATCCTCCTCCGTAGCATTTGCGCTGAGATAGCGATGAATCTCGTCTCTGCGCTCTTTGCTCTTGGCATCCTGCTTGCTAGCCAATGCCATGTACTCTGCCATTAATTCTTTAATATTCTCCATATTCTTATATTTATATTGTTCAAAGAACCTCCCCCGTAGGGGAGGACTTTTTTAGTTTTTTCTTTGCTTGTAAAGCTTAGAAAGGTCTGCGAGTCTCAAATCAATCTGTCTCTCATAATCGAAAACCAAATCTTTCAGTTCAAGAAGAGCCTTGATTTCGTCTTCCTTTCTTTTAATTTCTTGCTCTAACTCTTTTTGTGTCATGCGCTTAAAATTTAATTGTTAAACATCTTGTTATCTAATCACGATGCAAAGGTACATAAAATTCCTTTAATAACCAAATAAAACATAAACTTTCTTTTACGTTTAACTCATTTTTAACATTTGGGTACGAAAAAAGCCCCCGATTTTCTCCAAAATTCTCTGATATTCTCTGTTTTTCTCCGATTTTCCACGGATATTCAATAAAATTCCGTATATTTGCATCGGTTTAACTAAATAATATATATTAAGGTATGGAAAGAAAAGAGTATATGAACTTGGAGAAGCGCATAAAGCTTCTCCAAATTACGGTTATTTGCCAAGGATTGGCAATATTATTTCTCGCATGTCGTGCGATATTAGGAGAGCTATAGCTCCTATCAGCATGGAGATAATGCCCACAATAAAAGTCCACAAAGCAATTTTGTTGTTCATCTTACTCTCCTGCTCTTTTTTCCTCTCCTTAGACTTTCGCACTTTCTCCGCGAGCGTATCCCCATATTCCAAGAATCCTTCTAAGCTCTCCATTATTATTCTGTCGTAAGTCTGCATATACTTCACTCCCTTTGGCAATATATGCCACATGCCTTCAGACTCCTCGATGTAGCCCTCGTTGGCCAATGGTGGAAGGAGGAACCTCAAGTCAACATCATCAAGCTGGTTGTCAGCTAGAGAACCCCAGAGCTGCGCACGTGATTTGTCGCCCTTGATGAGCTCACGGAGAATCAGGCGAGCCTGCCTGCAGGTCTCATTATCTTGTAATAATATCATTTATCAATATCAAATATATGTGAATAATAAGAAGTCCCCGGCACGGCTCTGTGTCGGGGACGATGTGTTAAATAAAGATAGCCTAAATAGCAAGGCTAAGCGAGCCAAATTTCTGAGCCATATCCTGCAAGGCACCTCTGAGAGTAACAAGCTCATCAGGAGTAAACTGCGATGCCTTTCCGTTGACTATGTTTCCGTTCATCTTATGTGCCAGCCAAG
>ERZ1035048.90-NODE-90-length-29937-cov-6.897363_pt1 | contig 29937 bp, 46 predicted proteins | sample MGYA00520587_ERZ1035048 | MGnify/ENA primary metagenome ERZ1035048 (study PRJEB33766, sample SAMN09781693) | gut metagenome | biome: gut microbiome | host: Homo sapiens | place: Madagascar | study: EMG produced TPA metagenomics assembly of the PRJNA485056 data set... | reverse complement strand
GTTTTGTGTATTTCTATTTAAAAAATACACAACATCGCGAGATGGTGAAATGGTATCATGTGTGGCTCATAACCATAGGTTGCTAGTTCGACTCTAGCTCTCGCAACTTTCATTTTTTTCATATAAAGATTGAGTTTTTATAGGTCGCATGAGTTATGCGAGCACGACCAGCTTGGCTAGAGTTAGTCGTTAAATATAGTACATTAGTCCGGTATTGCACCAGATGCCGTTACTTATCTGGCGAAGACAAAGACACGAAGGAGGTCCAGCTTAATGGTGATGCTTGAAACCATTCCTCTGGTAGGTCTCAGGTTAAGATCTACATATTGCCCTATCGTATATTGACTATTACCTCTGTCTCTAAAACAGAAGAAGTGGGTTTGATTCCTACTAGGGCTACTAATAAATAATAATTAAATATGATAGTAAGATATAGAGATTACAAAGGGAAACCAGGTATATACAAATGGGAAAACCTAATAAACCATAAATGCTATATTGGACAATCTATAGATTTAAATAAACGTATTGCGCATCATTTTAGTAATATAAAGAACGGTAGATATAATAATCCTCTTTATAGAGCAATAAATAAATATGGTTTAGAAAATTTCGATGTAGCTATCATAGAGGTGTTAGAGGCTTCTGATGATTTAAAATCGAAGTTAGACGAAAGAGAAAAATACTATATACAAAAGTATAATTCGTACGGAGAAACCGGATATAACCAAACTCTTGGCGGAGACGGCGGAATACTTGGATATAAATTTACCGAAGAACAAAGAGGACATGTATCGGAAAACTCATTAAAACTAGCTGAAGATACAAAAAAGACAGTTTATTTGTTTAATTTTAAACATAAATATTATCAAACCTGGATGGATTCTGGATATGCAGCTAAACAGCTTGGTGTTAACAGATGCACAATTCAAAGACTTTGTTCTGGTGTTATACAAGTTGCAAAAGAAGAGTGGGTTGGCGCTTTTGATAAAGAAGAACTAGAAGCAAAAATTCATTCTGGCATTATTGAAAAGTGTAGAGAAAAAAGATGCGGAAAGTTTCAGGTTTCTTACATTGGTAAATTCGTTTATAAGGGAAAAGAGTTTATTGGTAATGTAAAAGATGCGGCCGAATATTTTAAAGTATCAAAATCTTATTTGTATGGAATATGTAATAAATCTAGAAGAAGTAACATTTTATTATTTATACCGAATTAAAAACATAAAACAATGAATATAGGATCACATAATTCTTTAAGTTATCAACGTCCTAAGAAATGGTGGATGAGACCATTTCATTTTATGGCGAAGTGTCAGGATGCTGATTTCGTAGATCAGTATATATTAGGAGCTAGAGTATTCGATTTAAGGATAAGCTTTGATAAAAAGCATGCTGGCAAAGTACAAGTAAGGCATGGAGCTATGGAGTTTGATGTTCCAATGGTGCTTTTAAATAGCTTCTATGATTTTCTAAATTATGAAAAAGATTGCTATCTTAGAGTAATACTTGAGTTTAATAAAGAACCTAAAGACATAGAATACCAAGAGCAGAGATTTAGAACATACTGTGAACAGCTTGAGAATAAATATAAGAATATAAAGTTCTTTGGTGGTAATAGAAAGTACGATTGGAAAGTTGTATATGAGTTTATTAATGAAGATATCCCTACTCTTATAGATAGGTATTCAAGTACTACATCGTTATTTAAAAGCGATAATAAGTTCTTAAGAATTATAGATGATCTATATCCAAAGCTTTATGCAAAGTTAAGAAATAAAAAGAATTTTAAAGAGTTTGATGAACACCCAAACAATTACTTGTTTGTAGATTTCGTAGATATCAGATAATATGGAGTTAAAGTTTAAACGTTTAAAGGATAGTGCAGTCCTCCCAATTCGCGGTACAAAAGGTGCTGCTGGAATTGATTTAACATGCACAAATATTACTACAACATTAAATGAAGCTAATCAGCTTATGCTTGTATATCATACGGATCTTGCCGTAGAAATCCCAAAAGGATATGTTGGACTATTAGTTCCACGTTCAAGCATTTGGAAAAAGTCACTAATGCTTACTGATTCTTTGGGTATTATAGACAGTGATTTTAGAGGAGAAATAGTTGCCATAATGAAGGCTACTACAGACACAGTTCCAGCTATTTACAAACAAGGTGAACGTTTCTGTCAGTTAGTTATACTCAAAAAGCCAGAATATACTATTAAGGAAGTAGAAGAGCTTTCTAAGACAGAAAGAGGTGAAGGTGGATTTGGTTCCACAGGAACGACAAACGAAGATATTAAGACATTTAGCGCAGCTACAGGATCTGAGACACAGGCTAGCGAACAGTTTCAGACTGCACCAGAGCCAGCGGCGGCACAAGATGGTGCTGAGGTGAGTGGGGGACAAGCTTGACTTGCTCACATAAAGGGAGTTACCGAAAGGTGACCCCCTTTTGTTGTTTATAAACTTTATAATATTATGAAAGACACAAGAAATTTTGATAGGGCTCCTTTAAAAGATATAAGAGTAAAGGATAACTAGATTGGTATAAGGACACCTTAGATTCTTATTTCTAGAAAGAAAGGTGATTACATGAAGGGTGATGTACTTGACGCTAATGCAGTTATTCAGATATTTGATGAGCTTATTGGTAATGTTGATAATGATCACAATTCTCTTGAAGAGATTGTAGGCGAGCTCCATAATCTTAGAGATGCTACAGATTAGGGCTTTGAGGTATTCTAGGAGAAAGCAGAAGAAGAGTCTGCCAATAGAATACAAGGCGACAAAGATCTTGATGATAAGATCAAGACAGAAAAACAGGAGAGAACAAACGCTGATACTCAGCTTCGTAATAATCTTGCAGCACTTGAATAGAAGGTAACTGCTAATACTGCTGCTATTAATACAAAGCAGCCTAAAGGTAATTATCTTACAGAGCACCAGTCTCTTGAAGAGTATGCTAAGAAGACAGAACTCCCTACTGTCCCTACAAAGGTTAGCGAACTATAGAATGATAGCGAGTTTATTACTAAGTCTGTATATAATGAAAAGATTGCAGCACTTGAAGCTCGTATCACAGCACTTGAAGCTAAACATCAAGAAGCTGCTGCATAAGGCTAGGTCTTAATGAAAGCATGACGGGGTTCGCTACCCCGCCTAGCACAACAGATTCTACCACGCCTCTTTTCAAATGCGTACCAGGGTAGGACTTTTATCACTTCTAGGTGGAATATACTAGAACACGTGTAGAAATACACTTATATAACAGGACTAGGATTTATCCAGTCCTAGTCCATATTGTTTTACTTTAATACTTACAATTATGGATACAATAGAGAAAGTTTATTGTACAGGTCACGACAATAACGATGCCTTAGTAGCCGCTTTGGCTTCTAAGAATAACTGTGATCCAATGGCAATGGCAGCCATGATGAATCAGAATGATTATATGAACAATCCTTTTGCTTATCTTATTTGGATGATTTTCGCAATGCGTATGTGGAATAACCAGGATGGCAATCAGGGTAACGCTATTCAGAGTCAGCTTGACGCAATGCGCACACAGATCTCTGATAATCAGAATAGTTCATTAGTGATGGATGCCATTAGAGGCAATGCTGGTGCTATAAATCAGTTAGCTTCTAATCTGAATTGTGATTTCAATGCATTGAATAATGCTATTTGCTGCGTTAAATCAGGAATTCAGGAAGTAGCAGGTAATGTTAATTTCTCTGCAGAGCGAGTAATAAACGCTGTAAATCTCGGAGACGCTAACCTTACATCTGCATTGCAGAACTGCTGCTGCCAGACACAATAGAACATTATCAAGATGGGCTACGAGAATCAACTTGGGCAGAAAGATATAATTAATCAGATGCAGACAGGTTTCAGCTATACAAACTCAGGTTTGGAAAGAGCTGCAAGTAACCTTGGTTTCCAGATGAGTTAGATGACTTGCGATCTTAAAACGAACGCAAATGCAAATACTCAGCGCATTGTAGATGTTTTGAATAATCATTGGCAGAATGATTTGCAGCAAAGATACAATGATGCTCGTTTAGAGTTGTCACAGTAGAAGTAGAATGCTACCCTTATAGCTGCTCTTAAAACAACCACAACAGCTACTGCGTAATGTAAGTTTAACACGTATAATAGCCCATCGAAAGGTGGGCTTTTATACATAATACAATATGTATGGCATTTAAAGATGTAAAACAAAACTATTCGGTATATATACTGAATAAACAAGATATGACTATTACTGATGGTAAAGTTGTATCGGTAGGATTTCCTCATATGGATTTAAACCAGAAATAGACTATTGGTTAGTCTTAGATGGTTATAGATATAACTATTGAGTCATCTAATAAAACAGCAACATATACTATACCAGAAAACCTTTCTATAACTTATGCTGGAGATATAGTATTATCTACGGATAAAATATGCTTAGCAAGAGAGGTTGAATCTATGAAAAATACAGCTGAAAAAATAATAGAATCAGTACCGAAATAGAAAGAGGTTATAGAAAAGGCTACAGCATTATTGGCTGACATAAATCCTGTATACAAGGAAAAGAAAGAGACTGAGCAGAGATTCGCAAAAATAGAAGAGTCTATAAATAGAATGGAATCAACCGTTACAAATTTTATAAAATCATTTAACAATGGACAAGGTAATAGTAATACGGCACAGTGATGACCAACATGAAAATAAAGAAATTGCAAAGATTTCTTTAAATGATGATTCTACAAATAACTTTGAAGATTATTTCTTAAAGTACGGTAAACACTTTTCTCCGAAGTTATTAAAATATGCATTAGATGGCATAGATAACAAAGACACATCTAATCATAGATGGGATTGTCAATAGATTAAAGATTCTCTTGATAAACTTAAATACACAATACCTGATACATCAACAATAGAAGATATAACATATACTGCAAATATGGCATATGCTGATTTCTATCCAGACATACTTAGTGAAGATCAATGTATACAATATTCTATGTTAGTTGCTAATGATATAGATGGCTATGAAGGTATTTAGTTTTATAGATGGGTATCTGATCAAATTGGTAAAGGTATAATTGTAGATTTTAGAAACTACATGTAATAAAATAACTGTGGCGTTTTTAGGCGTGGTCTTCGATGACACCACAGTACAAATTGTTAACAATTAAAGAATTTAAATATGATAAACGTCGTTAAAAAACATAATTGTGTTTGTGATTGCGAACACGACAAACATGGTGACCCAATATAGGAATTGTGGCGTTTTACCGCAAACTATTATACAAGTTTACTTAACAAGCTGAAAAATCATATTAATAATGATAATGTTCATGTAACAAAAGAAGAAAAAGACGCATGGAACAATAAGGCTAGTAAAGATTCTATAAATGATTTAGAAGAGGTTGTAAAACAGATAAAATCTAAATTAGATAATATCGAACCATCATTGTTGAATGATATTAAAGCGTGGGTAGAAAGTAAGAATTACGTTACACATGATGAACTTATTTCTTATGTAAAAGACTATATAAATAAGATCATATCCGGAGAAATAGATTTAACTGGATATGCAAAAGAATCATATGTTTTAGAGTAGATTGAAAAAATTACGGCTCCTGGGGGAGAGTTAGATCTATCTAAATATGCACTTAAGTCAGATATAAACGATTTGGTTACCAGAATATCTTCATTAGAGTCTAGGATTTCTAATATAGAGAATAACGGAGTAGGTAAGAACTATGAGATTACAAATGTATCTGTTACCGGAAGCACTCTTACTATAACATAGAATAATATGGGTTCTAAGAGCGTCGTGTTGCCTAGTGGTGGTGGAGGTGGGTCCACAACACCAGGATTAACAGAAGATGATGTAAACGCAATGTTACATAATGCCAAAACTCTTATAATAAATAAAAATGGAGAGCCTTCTAAGTCTTATAATCCGTTTAGTAGCTCTGAAGATATAACAATAGATATAGTTGGATCTGGTGGTAGTGGCGAAGATGATAATAAATACTATTAGGCTTTCTTCCAGAATAAAAATAGCAATACTATAGCTCCAGCTATTCCAGATACAGGCAAAGGGCCTAGCGATTATCCGTCTACTGATGAAAAATCTAAATGGGCTACTAATGCAGAAAATCCTAGCAAAGGCTATTATACGTGGATGACGTTTGCTTTTGTTTCAAATGGCGTTTATGGTTCATGGATAAACCCAGTATGCATTACTGGTGAGGATGGAGAAGCTGGTACAGACATTACAGGTAAAGAACAAATATACAAGTTAGCAGGCGAAGGTGAGAATGTTGAAAAACCAACTCAAAATATAAAAGACTAGGATGATTTTGTTCCAAGAGATGAAGGTTGGACAGACAACCCTAGTGGTGTATCTGCTACAGTGCCGTGTGAATGGACTTGTATTAGAACCAAGAATACTGAGACAAATAAATGGAGCGATTGGTCGAAACCAGTATTATGGTCACATTATGGACATAATGGTACAGATGGAGATGGCGTTGAATATATATATTGGGCAGGACATAATGACCAAGCATATCCAGTAAGCAATCCTAATACGTGGTATACAGACATATAGTCTAAAGCGAATGAATTTAGAGACGGTGGCTCTTATAGTGAAGAGGATGGTTCCGAAGGTTATTATAATTCAAAATATTACAACAAGCGAGAATTTATATTAGCCGGAACTGGATGGAGCGATAATCCAGCAGATTTATCATCATCTTATTATGGCCCAGGTTCAAGGCAATATGTTTCAATGCGTAGAAAATACAGTGATAATGAAGATAGTTCTTATTGGCATAAATATAGCGCTCCAACACTGTGGTCTAATTATGCACAAAACGGAGATGCTGGTAAGGGTGTGTCGTTAAACCTTGATAATGGTACTATGGCTGTATCGTTAAACAGCGATGAGACTAACTAGTTGTTTGATCAGACTTGTACAGCGCGATTCTACAATGGTACAAACACTGTAAACATAGATACGTTAGAGTATTCTGTAATAGACGCTAATGGTAGTACAGTTTCTACTGATAGTGATTTCTCTATTACTATTTCACAAAATACACAAGATTCTAATTGTAAGGACGTTAATGTACATATTTCTAAAGGTAAATTTAATTTCACCAACGGTGGCTATACGATAAAACTGACAGCAAAAGCATCAATAACTGGGGAAGAAACTACAAGATATGCTACAATATAGCTTTTAGGAGTTAACTTCGGAGAAGATGGTATATCATACAAACTTTCTCTAAGCTCTTCAGTAATTAAGCTATCAAAAGGTAGTTATTATCCTAATACAATAGATGTATTTGTAAGCAAAGTAAAAGGAACTGAATCCATTTAGTAGATAACACCAACTTAGGCAATTACGACTAATAATAAATGGTCTTTTAAATATTCTATAGATAGTGCGTCTGAATAGAGTTTAACACAAGATACAATATCGTAGTCTTTGATATCATCAGCTACTAATACAATTAGGGTTATTGCTTATTTTGACAACGTTTTAGTAGATTAGTAGACCGCTGTAATAGTTAAAGACGGTATAGATGGTCAGAATGGAGTTAGTTATTCTGTCGATGTTTTTTCTAACACAGTAACAGGAAAATACAAAGATGACGGTTCTATTTCGTATTCAGGGAGTGTAAAATTTTATGTAACAAAAATTATTAGTAATACGTCCTCTACACATTTAAAAAACAGCGATGTGTTAGTAAAATGTTATCCTGGCGGTATATCCACAACATCAAATGTAATATTTCCTAATTTTTAGGAAGTTACGTCGGTATGGGAGTTAAGTATTATTGATTGCAAATACGCTTTTGTTAATATAGATGTAAACGAAAAGTCATCTAATATGTTCTATACTTCTGTTGTAGTTCCTTTTTCTACTCCAGGCAAAAATGGTCAAGATGCAGCACCTTAGACACTTAAAGGAAGTCCTCTTAGAATGCGTGGAACATGGTCTTCTGGTACTGAGTATTTTGATGGTACAGTTGCTACAACAGATGGTACAATGTATCAGGATGTTGTTGTACACAATAATCTGTATTATGTATGCGTTAATCATGATGGATTAAAAGCTAACAATTGGACACAAGAACCAAGCTCTACAACATATTGGCAAAAGATGGCTGTTACTGAAAGTTTTGTAACAGAAAAAATGATTGCTAATCAAGCTTATATAAGAGAGTTGTCTTCAGAAGAGATTGTTATAACTGATGGTAGTAACGATAATAAAAAGATTGTTGCAGGTATGACATCTAGCAAATCTTTGAAAAATTCTTCATTACCTTCAACTGTAACAAAAGGTAACATTAGAATATGGGCAGGTTAGTTTAGTAATTCAAATTTATCAACAGCTCCTTTTACTGTTAGTGATACCGGTCATGTTAAAATGAACGACTGTGAAATATATGGTTTTACAAAACGTAAAAAGTTAGTTATAACAACTAGTAACTTTGACGATTATTTTACATAGATTTAGGATACTGGTGGTGCATGGCTGTATGAGTTAGACCTGAATAAAAGTGGAACGTTCATAGAAATTGGTTATGATGTATTAAGTAACGGAAGTGTTTTATTGCCATTCTTTGATACTACAGATACAGATCATTATATAACATTTGACGAAGCGTGTGAATATATAGGTCAATATTTTGTTATTAAAAATGAATCAGGCGGAGCAGTAACGATAAATGGCGTATTTAACCATACATATGATCCAGGTAATAGTGATACAGCATTGGTTGGATCTGTTTCTATTGACGAAAATTGGATGATTATAGCAAAATGCGTACCAAGAGTTTGTTATATAGATTCTCCTTCTTCTGCTAATCCGACAAAATGGTGGGTTGAAATAGGATGGGAATACTCTATTGGTAAATATGACATTTAATTATGTTTGATATAATATAGAATAAAATACAACTAAGTACAGATGATTTGGCAATACCTCCATTCAAAGATTTCTATAACAATGCTAAAGATAAACAAGATGCATTAAAGAAAATTGAATTCATAGTATGGAGATATAAATGGAATAGTCCATATGAGGCATATCCAGAGAAAGAGCGTACATGGAGAGTAGCTAAAGATGTACTTAATGATGAAAAATATACACCCGATGACACTGTAAAAGAATTAGCAAAAAGGTTTCAGGAGTTCCAAGAAACTCCTGCTACCAGACTGCTTAAATCTTCTAAAAGTGCAGCGGAGGGAATAATGAACACAATGGATATGTACGCCGAAGAAGAGCTTGACATAGATACAGCTAAAAAATTGTCTGCGATACTTAAAGATGTTAGCGGAATTATTAAGTCTCTTGATTTAGCATCTAAACAAGCTAAAGCAGAACAAGCCGAAACTGGTAGAGTCAAAGGTGGTGGCGTTATTGGTATGTACGAATAATTATGATAGATTTTAATTAGAAGCTCCACAATACTGATAAGTTCAGATAGGCGGCTATTTTTTTTCAGCAACATGGATGCTATACCTTAGCTCCTAGAGGTACTACTGATTATAACAAATATTGGGAGCAAGAGACAGATAGATGTCTTAATGGTTATACAGCTCCAGATGGAGAAGGTATAACTGGATACAACTACTTCTATCTAAATTATAGTCCAATTATGAGACTTAAGGAAGAAGAGTATACAGATAGAGAGGGTAACATTAGAAAAAGAAGGCAACGTATACTTGAATTCCCTAGTTTTTGGGACTATGATTACTATTATTTTTGCGCTATAGAACAAGCAGAGCTAGAAGGTAAACATATGGCGGTCTTAAAATGCCGACAGCGCGGGTATGAACAACCTTACAGTGAATTAGTAGCAACACCAAACGGATTCGTCTAGATGGGCTCCCTCAAAGTAGGTGACGAAATATGGAACCCAGACGGTAAAACCACAAAGGTACTCGAAATCTATGAACAAGGGTTCAAGGATGTGTACAAATTAACATTGGCTGATGGTAGATCCGTTAGATGTGGCGCCGATCATTTATGGGAGGTTATATGTGCCAATAATCATTTTAAGCACAAGGTTTCAACAACTCATGATTTATTGAATAGTGGGCTGTATAACTAGTGTACAGTAAAAGGTAAAAGGTATAATACTTATAAGTATTATTTGCCGGCTATAGAGCCATTATAGTATAGCTAGAAGTAGCAAAATATTCCAGCTTACGTATTTGGTGCATTGCTTGGAGATGGAGCATTAACAAAACGAACTCCAAAGATTTCGTCTATAGATCAAGAAATATTAGATAGAATCCAATATCTACTTGGCGATGGATTCGAATTTAAATATGATCCTACAACAACTTGCGAATATAGGATTATAGATAAAGAGAGATTCATGCATAAAGATGAGTTTAAGAATGGATAGTACGGAGTAAATAGGCTCCATAGATGGATAGACGAGCTTGGTTTATGTGTTTCTTGCGCATATAAGTTTATACCAGATTAGTACAAATACGGATCGATAGAATAGAGATACGAGCTCATAAGAGGCTTAATGGACACAGATGGATATATATCTAAGGATGGTGGTATGTCATTTGTAAACACATCCAAATAGCTTATAGATGATTTTGTAGAAGTATTAAGAAGCCTTGGCATACTTTGCTCTGTATCTAAGAGAGCTCCAGGAAAAGGTGGAGTTCATAATGGACGTGCTATATTTGGCACAAAATTTTCTTACGTGGTATATATAAAAGGTAATCCGGATATATTCCACCTGTCTAGAAAGAGGAATAGAATTAGAAAGAATCGCAAATTTAGTAATAATGTAGCTATTACAAATATAGAATATCTTGGAGAGCAGGAGAAATAGAGGTGTATATTTGTAAGTAACGAAAATCATTTGTACCTTACAAGGGATTACATACCTACACATAACTCATTTAAAGGTGGATCAATGCTAGTTAGGAACTATATGCTTATACCTGGATCAAAGAACTTTGCTATAGCATCAGAGTAGAAATTCCTTATAGGTGATGGTTTGTTGACTAAAGCCTGGCAGATAATGGATTTCCTTGATAAACATACAGCATGGGCTAAACAGAGACTTGTGTCTACACGTATGGAGAGAACGTCAGGTTATAAGATTACCGATGAGTTTGGTAAACAGACTGAGCAAGGATACTTATCTAGTATAACTGGCATAACCCTTAAGAACGACCCAGAGCGTGTGCGTGGTACTCGTGCTAAGCTTGTACTATGGGAGGAAGGAGGTAAGTTCCCTAGTCTCCTTGATGCATGGCGTATAGAGCAGCCTTCAGTAGAAACCGATGATGGTAAAGCATTCGGATTGATGATAGCATTTGGTACCGGTGGTACAGAAGGTGCTAGTTTCGAAGGATTGAAAGAGTTGTTCTATAAACCTAAGTCTTACAATGTTCTTAGTTTCCCTAATATATGGGATGAAGGCAGATAGAATACAGAATGCGCATTCTTTGTACCAGCTTATTCAAACCTAGAATCATTCGATGATAATGGTAACTAGGTTTACATGGATAAGGATGGTAATAGCTACAAAGAGAAAGCTATAGAGAACCTTATTGATTAGAGGAATAAAGTAAAAGACGGTGGTGCTAGTTAGCAATCTATAGACCGTTTTATATCAGAGCGTCCTATAAGGCCGGCAGAAGCCGTATTGGAGCTTGGCAAGAATATATTCCCTAGAAAGTTATTAATGGACCAGTTGACCAGAATAAGGACCAATAAGAAGCTTTAGAGCATGAAGCATATAGTTGATCTAGAATGGGATGGAAATGGCCAAGTAAAGGCTATAGAAAAGAAATCTGGAGACATAACTAATTATCCTCTTAAAAAGGGTGATAAACCTCATGGATCTGTAGTTATATGGGAGTACCCAGTAAAGGATCCTCCTTTGGGTTTATATATAGGAGGATGCGACCCGTTAAATATCAGCGGGGTATAATCGAGCAAAAACGGTGAAAGTCTAGAACAGAAAACACCGTGCTAATCTTATAGATTGCGAAAGGCTATAAGACAGTGTAACGCATAGGAGATGAATAAATATAATTCTCCCACGAGTGCTCGACGCCAATTTGGTGATGATATATGCTGAACTACATGGGGACATGTAGAAGTTAAGATAAAAAGCTTAACGATAACAAATTGATGACCACGACGATAGCTTTACAAACTCACTTGGCTCTACATTTATATTTAAGCGAGTAAGAGCTGGTGAGGCATGGACAGATGTAATAGTAGCAGAATATTCCGGAAGGCCAGATACTGCAGAAGAGTACTATGAGAACGTGCGCAAACTACTAATGTTCTACAACGCTAGATTATTATTTGAGAACGAAAGAAAAGGAATTTACCCTTACTTTACTAACAAACACTGCGATTACCTCCTAGCTGATTAGCCAGATAAAATCATATCTGAAGTCTTTAAAGACAGTAAAGTGCAAAGAAGAAAAGGATGCCACATGACTAAACAGATTAGGGCGTATGGCGAAGGATTAATATTAGAGTGGCTATTGGACGAATATGAACAAGGGCACCCTAATGTAGAAAGAGTATACAGCGAACCTCTAATAGAAGAGCTTATAGAGAACGACGGTGTGCGAAATGTAGACCGTGTAATAGCTTTGTGTATGGTAATGATATACAGAGAAGAGCTCTATTAGGTAAAGGTGTCGTCTGCAAAAGAACAAAACAAATAGGTTGAACTCTTCGAGATGCCGTTATTTAGCAAACAATGGTTTGAAGAAGATAACAGCACAAGTGAAGACGGTATGCCGATATTCACATTTTAATACATGGAAGATAACTTATACAATTCAGCTTTCCCTAGACAAAAGCTTCCTCTTTCAAAGAAAGGAAAGAAGTGGCAAGAAGATTGCGTTAACTATATTATAGGTGAAGGTAACGTGACGTCTGGAGGAAATAGTACATCATATTACGGAGAGCTGTAGACCTATTATAATTTATATAACAGCATCTTCGACGAAAAGGATTTTAAATCAATTACAAACCCGTTTAAAGTTGAGGATGGTTTTCCTGCTACACCTCACGACTTTAATATTATTAGACCTAAAGTAGATTTGCTTATAGGTGAGGAAACAAAGAGACCTCTTAATTTCAGAGTTATAAGAACTTCGTAGGAGGCTACATCTGAAATGCAGGAGAAAGAGAAAGAAATGATTCTACAATATATAGAAGCGGCTATCACAGCTAGAATGAGCCCAGAAGAGGCTCAATAGTTCCAGGAGTAGCTACAATCTGGAGAGGTTATGCCACCAGAGTAGATAGCTAAGTACATGGATAAAGACTATAAAGATATTGTAGAAAACACGGCGTATCACACGCTTACTTATTTGAGAGAAAAGCTTGATCTTGACAACGAGTTTATCAAAGGCTGGAAAGACGGGTTGATCTCAGGTAGGGAAATTTATTATGTTGGCGTACTTAATGCAGAGCCATATGTTGAAAGAGTTAATCCTATATACTTCTCTTATGACAAGAGCCCAGACTTGGAGTTTATTGAAGATGGTTCATGGTGCTGCAGAAAGATGCGTATGCCTATAACTGAAGTATACGATAGATATTATGACAAGCTTGAAGAGAAAGATCTTGATAAGCTTGAAGAAATGATTGGTTCTACTCCTGGTAGAAATCTTGGAGACAGAAGTCCGATTGATATGGGTATACAGTTACGAATATATGATAATCCAATGTTTGAAGGATCTGGTAAATCTCTTGTAAACGTATGGCATTGTTGCTGGAAGTCTTTCAAGAAGATCTTCTACGTAACTACTACAGACGATGCAGGGTAGCCTCAGATTAATATAGTTGATGAAACATATAAGCCTGTTGGCAACGAGATTAGCGTAGAGCCTGATTGGATTGTAGAAGTGTGGGAGGGATATAGAGCTGGTAGCGATTTATACTTTGGTATACAACCTATTGAATATCAGCATGTAAGTATAGACAATCCTAATAGCCAAAAACTCCCTTATTGTGGCGCTATTTATAGTAATACAAATAGTAAACCTAGATCGTTGGTTAGTATTCTTAAGCCGTTACAGTATATGTATATTGTATTATGGTACAGACTTGAGTTGGCTATTGCTAGAGATAAGGGTAAGGTTATCAATATGGATATTACATAGATTCCTAAATCTATGGGAATAAGCCCTGCTAAATGGATGCACTACTTGTCTAGCGTTGGCGTTAACTTTATTAACCCATATGAAGAAGGATGGGCGATCCCGGGCCGTGAAGGTGGCAAGCCTGCGCAATTTAACCAGATGACATCTCTTGATCTTACAATGTCTAACGTCATAGCTGAATACATACAGCTGATGGACAAGATAGAAGAACTGGCTGGAACGATCTCTGGTATTACATAGCAGCGTGAAGGAGCTGTAAGTTCATCAGAAATGGTAGGTAATGTAGAGAGATCTGTTGTGCAGAGCTCACATATTACAGAGCCATTATTCTGGGTTCATAATTAGTGTAAACGAAGAGTGCTCAACATGCTACTTAATACAGCTAAAGGCGCTTGGGAAGAGACTGGTAAGCAGAAGCTCCAGTATATCTTTGATAATGGAGAAAGAGCATTCTTAGACATTACCCCTAAGTTCTACTATGAGGATATTGATGTATTCGTAAGTGATACATCTAAGGATCTTGAGAACATACAGAAACTTCAACAGCTTATACAGCCAGCTATGCAGAATGGAGCTAGCTTACTTGAAGCAGCAGAAGTTCTTACAAATGATAACTTCAACATCATTAAGCAGAAGCTTAAGGATATGCAGACTAGACAGGAGCAGATGCAGCAACAGCAACAGGAAGCAGAAGCTCAGCAGCAACAGCAATTGCAGCAGATGCAGAATGAAGCTAAGCAGCAAGAGCTCATGTTACAGGAAGCTCAGATGGATCTTCAGAGATATCAGATCGATCAAGATAATCAGACTAAAATAGCTGTAGCGCAGATTAATGCTTATCGCGGCGTAGAAGATATGGATCAAAATGAAAATGGTACGCCTGATGTCATGGAACTTGGCAAGCAAGCTCTCGAACAGCAGAAGATTAATCAAGATGCTTACAATAAGCGTTACGAAGCTAAGTAGAAGCGTGAGATAGAGGATCAGAAGATTCAGCTTGAGAAGGATAAAATGAAGCATGAGACAGAGCTGTAGAAAGCTAAGGATGATGCTGCTTATGAACGCGAGAAACTTAAGGCTCGCACGGCCCTTAAGAACAAAGTTTCAGGCGAGAAGTGATGAAGTTCGACAATAAGACATTTCAATAGAAGTATGAGGCGTGGAAGAATGGCGCTGATTACTGGAAGGATATTAGAGGAATCAACTTGGGTGGTGACACCCAGGCTGAGGGACCTAGTCCAGAAGAATAGAAGAAGATGGACAGCGACGTGCAAGCTATTCTTAATGAATACGATTCTGGCAAAGATATTCCTACATACAAAGGTGGAAAAGGTAACTATGTAGATAGTTTTGTTAGCCGTATAGCGCCTTTAGTTGGACAATAGTTGAATCGATACGGATATAACAACGATGCCACGTTCTACAATATAATGAGACAGCTTGCATGGGAGTCTGATTATGGTAGATCTAGAGCAGCAAGAGAGTAGCATAACTATGGTGGCATTAGAGGTAATAGTAAAACATATTATACATACAAAGATGACAAAGACTTTGTTGAAAAGTATATGCGATTAATGCATAATAGGTATGATGCCGCTTTAAGAGCAAAGACTACGCAAGATTATGCAAGAGCTCTTAAGTAGAAAGGGTATTATGGAGATTCTTTATCGAACTACACTAATGGTCTTGTAGGTATGAAGAGTGTTGTTAAAGCATCAGCTGCTCATAGGTTAAACAACAAAGATAAGTACAACTATAATGTAAAGCTTGGTGATGTTATACAAGATTATGAGGATGCCAAGAATGCAAGCCCTATTATAATTAATAGTCCATCTACTAAGCAGCCTGCTACAATAAATGCTGCTATTCCTACTACATTGCTTGGACCAACTGAAGAATAGATTAAAGCTGAACAGTATAACAATATAAAACAATAGGTTTTTGATTAGCTTACAACTCCTATTCCTATGCCACCTGCTATGTAGAAAATGTTACAAGGTAATAATAAAGGTAAAGATAGTTTTGGCTAGAAGTTCTGGCAACGCAGAGGGAATAATTTACATTTTAAAGGCGGAAAGGATGAAAGGTCTTTTAATGATTGGGCTAGCAAAATGAGTAAATATAGAGGAGAGTTTGATGTTAAAGATCCAGCATATTGGTATAGAGGATTTTATAACGAAAACCCACAGTATGCCTATAGTATGCTTAAACAAGATACAGATGCTCATTATAACGACCATTGGAAAACACCAATACATCCTACTACATCTGACCAATCTTATCTTACTCCATTAATTAACGCAGGCAGATGGTTTACGTTTGATAATAGGGACGCATATCAAGAACCATTCTTTGATAGATCTAATCCAGACGAAAGATTTTGGTATATTAATATGAACGAGAATGGAGGAATTGTCCCATTTGATAAGTATGGAAATATGTGGAGATTAGATGGGGATTTATATGGCGGAGTATTACCAGCTGTTAAAGTAACAGGAAAGAGAGGTAAGAAATGACACAGATGGAAAGTCCTAAGCGAAAGATGCAGAAGAAGAATGACTATCAGCGTCATAAGCTCTTTCGTAAGATTAAGCGTAGAAGAAAAGCATAGGCTGAAGCAGAGTAGCATATAGCAGAGAAGTAGCTTAGAAAGAAGCTTAAGCTCCCTAAATTTGGAGATGGTAAAAGTTAGATAAAGTCTGATTCTGGAGCTCCTCTTGAAGTCAAAGATGGAATGCTTTATTATAAAGAAACTGGAGAGCCATTTTACAATGCAGGATTATTGTTACCAGAAGTTGAAATTGTTGGTGACAAATCCAAAGTTAATCCTTGGGCAGCAGCTGGTAGACACAACGGTTCTAACTATTTTGGCGGCAATTGGTCAAAGGGTTTAATAAATATGACACCAGGCGTAGGTGATGCAATGGATGTTGCATAGGTTATAGACGATGCGTCTAGAAAAAAATATCTATCTGCTGGTGGTGGTGCTTTAATGTTGGCGCTTCCAAATTTTATAGAAAAGCCTTTAAAATACTTTGGTAAAAAGAGTTTGCCTTTGTTATTTAAATATTATAACAAATATTCTCCAAAAGATAGATTTAGTTTAAATTTTGAATAGGATATTTTTGAAGATAGAGTAAATAGAGCTCTTAGAAATACATTTGGCGCAGATTACGATATAAGTCCATCTAAGGCTAATTGGAATGTTAGAATGAGAGATGATTTAGAACTATCTAAATTTCTTAAAAGAAATGGATATGATATATCTAAATTTAACCTTCATAATATGCAAAGTTTAGAACAGCTCAGATAGTAGGCTATAATATCATAGGCAAACAAAGATGGTTTAAATAGATTTGGTGTTTTTAGAAACAGCGCCGGAAACGATTGGATAGATTTGTATAAGGGTGGTGTAAAAGAGCCGATAGGAGATCTTTCTCTTGATAATAACATGATTGACAGCTAGGCAGAGTTCGCTAATTAGCTTGGGATTAACTCGTCAGAAATATTTGGTAACAACTTTTCTAATGCATTTTCTCCTGTGCACATGATCCATAACAACACTATCAAATAGCAATTTAAAGAAAAAGGAGTCTCTAAAGATTTGTATGATATTGCGTTGCAAGCACTACATCAAAGAGGAGATAAAAAAGGAATTTTTACAGGCTTTGACTTATTATAGCCAGAAAAAACAACAAGAGTAACGTCCAACAAAAATTATATTGGATCAGATTTGTCTGGTTTTGGGCTCCATCATGTATTAAACGAAGATGGTTCTAGAACTATTAAAAAAGGAGACGCTAGGCTTATTTTATACCCTAAAAATCCAACAGTAAAATTTAAGAGTACTGCATTTGACCCAATAATGGGATTAGATAACAATGGTGGTTTTATTGTTGACTTTAATAATCCTAGTATGTATTATAATTCTGGTAAAGATATTCATATAAAGAAATCTAAGCGCGGTACATTTACAAAAGCAGCTAAATAGCATGGTATGAGCGTACAAGGTTTCGCAAACAAGGTTCTTAAGAAGCCATCTAAATATAGTGCAGCTATGAGAAAGAAAGCCAACTTTGCACGTAATGCAGCAAGCTGGAAACATTAAACATTACACGGGTTCGACTCCCGTGTAGCGTACAACAATTAAAAATATTAACTTAGTTATAATTTAAATTATGGCAAGAAAGAAGAAAAATCCATTAGGTGATTTTGAAGACGCTTTGAACTCATTGGGGTTCAATGGCCAGAAAAGTGGCTCAAGCGTAACTAATATTGATAACCAAGAAACAAATGATACAATATTAGACGATCCTGATGATGATATTGAAAATTTAGATAATCCAGACACTACGGTGACTGAGGATAATAAAGATACAACAACGGATCCTAATGTACGCGAAGACGATACGCAGGTTCCAGATAATATATTAAATAATACGTCCGACACAAATACAGTTGAAGAAACCGAAGAGGAAGAAACTGTAGAAGATAATAATACAGAGATTCCTGGAGAAGCTGAACAAGTAGGAGCTTTTTTTGACGCATTCGCAGAAGCAGCTGGATGGAGCGTTGATGACGATGAAAGACCTAAAAACGTAGACGAGTTCGTTGAATATATGTCTAAGGTAGCAGAAGAGAATTCTGTACCACAGTACGCAGATGATCGTATAGCACAATTAGACCAGTATGTAAAAAACGGAGGAAAGTTCGAGGATTTCTATCAAACGCAGCAAAGATCAATGTCTTATGACAACATTGATATCGAGGACGAATCTAATTAGAAAGCAGTTGTTCGTGATTATTACAAACTTCAAGGTATGAATGACGAACAAATTAATCGCAAGATTGAGCGATATGAGGATGCTGACATGCTTGAAGACGAAGCTACAGATGCAGTTAATTATTTAAAGGCTTATGAAGCTCAGCAAGCTCAATATATGGCTCAGCAATAGGAAGCTCAGAGACAAGCTCAAGAACAGCAAGCAGCACAGTTTGTAGAAGATTTAACAAACGGTATAAACGGACTTGCTGATATCAGAGGTATAGCAATTCCAAAAGAGGATAAGAAAGCCTTATATGATTATATAACAAAAACAGATTCTGATGGTCTTACGCAATACTAGAAAGACTTCAATGGAAATCTTGTTAATAATCTTATAGAATCAGCATACTTTACAATGAAGGGTGATGCGTTGCTTGGTGAAGCTAGGCGTAATGGTCAGACATCTGCTGCAAGTAAACTTAGAAACATGCTTAGACATCAAACTAAGAATCATAGTTCTTACAATGTCGGCACAGAAAAACAACCTCAATTATTGGACATCGCGTCAAGATACCTATAATGAGAAATTTTAATATCTTATGAATAATACACAATCTTTTTTAAATAATCTTCAGCTCTACCGTGGTAAGCGTTTTGCTGATTTGGTAGACGAGAATATGATCGCTAATGCGATGCTTACAAAGCCACACGAGGTGGCTGGTTTGTTGTCTTTGGTATTTGGTACTAAAGATGATGGTATTTCAACAACTATTGATTTGTTGACAGGTGGTCTTGGATCAACCATGACTATTGATAATAGAGAGTATGAGTGGTCTGTTATGATCGATGCTGATCATGCAGTAAATATTCGTTGGGCTAAGTGGAATGGTAAAGAGATTACCGCTAGCGATATAGCAAAAGCTACACCTGGTATTAATCAGACTCCTATCTACCTTGGTTTGGAAGAGAAATTCTTCGGTCCAGGTGCAATTTTGGCATTCGACAACATTAACTTCCAGGTACGTGTAAATGGTACCCCATACCAGGATGGTAGCACATGGGTATATGAGTGCTATGTAGCAGAAGGCTTCCAGGGTTCTTATATTCCTGCTGAGTATTTGCTTCCAGGTCGTCAGGTAGACCGTATTGGTTCTGCATACGAGGAGTACAGTGATGAGGCAGATATCATCAATTATCAGACTCCATTTAAGATGCGTAATAGCTTGATGACTATGCGTCTTACTTACGATATCACAGGTGACGCTTACTCTACAGTATTGGCTATCGCTTTGACTGATCCTGAGACAGGTAAGAAGTCTTATTTGTGGTCTGACTATCAGTATTGGAAGGCTCTTCGTGAGTGGAAGAAGCGTGAGGAGAAGCAGTTGCTGTTCGCTCACTCTAACCGTAATGCAGATGGTACTTATAATTTGAAGGGTACTAACGGTCGTTTCGTTCCAATTTCTGCAGGTTTGTTCGAGCAGATCGCTCCAGCTAATGTACGTTATTATACAACTTTGACAACCGAGTTGTTTGAGGACTATTTGTTCGACCTTTGTTACAATATTATCGGTACTAACGAGCGTAAGTTCGTTGCTTTAACTGGTGAGATGGGTTAATTTCTAGCCCCTTATAATAGTAATATTATATAGCAAATCTATTTAATTGCTGGAAACTCTATTAAAATAATTAACTTAGATTAAAAACATTATGACGAATACATAGAAGTTCGATAGAAAATCAGCAGCAAAGACTTTACATAAACCATGTAGAGGTTTTGAATTTAGATATATCGTATATATAGATGGTAATATCTATGACAGATATACTAAGAAGCTAATAAAAAACAACAATGGCAAAGTAACTCTTATAGGCATAAACAATAAAGAGTATGCGATGCCTGTACAAAAGATAATTGATTCTACATTTTGTGATTTAGACTTAACAAAGTTTGATAAAGTTAAAGATCATGATGGATATCTCATAAATAAAAACGGTAGCTTATATAATCAGAAATCAAAACGGTTTGTTTCTACTACTGTTAAGAATGGATATATGAGATATAATGTAGATTGGAAAAGAAGACTTGTTCATGAAGTATTAGCTGATCAATACATTCAAAACCCAAATCATTATGAAACTATAGACCATGTAGATTGTAATAAGCTAAACAACAGCATTACTAATCTAGAATGGGTTACTAGAGAAGAAAACAAGAAGAGGGCGTATGATAATGGTCTTACATGCGTTATTAAAACTCTTGTTACATTTACAAAAGATAATGATTCATTTACTCTGTTGGGACTAGAAAATGCTAGCAGGGTGTTTAATATTAAGAAGTCTTGCTTATGTACAATGATAAGCAGATACGGAAATAAAGACATGGTTATCCCAAGTGGTTCTATGAAAGGTTATAAAATAACTACATAGAAATGCAAATGTAATGTTCAACGACTATCCGATTAGGAGTAGGATTCAAGCGAATCCGATATGGTAGACATCCAATTAGGATGAAGATATAGTCTGGTCCCTTATGAAAGTAAGGGCTCGAGAGAGGTTTGGTTTAGCGAACCAAACAAACATAAACGATTAGAGAATTCGATCGCATCTTGAAGGAGAAGGCAGCTAGTTTCAATATGATTGATACTCATTTTATCACAGGTTCTGGTCAGGATTTGACTCTTGGTGGTCAGTTCACAACCTATAAGATGACTAATGGCATTGAACTTACAGTTAAGCGTTGTGCAATGTTTGATAATATGGAAATGTTCCGTCAGCTTCACCCATTGACAGGTAAACCATTGATGTCTTATACATTCTTGTTTGTTGACCTTGGTCGTCGTGACGGTCAGGCTAACATCGTTAAGGTATGTCGTAAGGGTCGTGAGTTTGTTCAGTGGTGTACTGGTGGTTCTGTATTGCCAAATGGTTATGCAAATAACATCAATACTATGCGTTCTAATAGCCGTGATGGTTATCAGGTACACTTCCTTGGCGAAGAGGGTATTATGCTGCGTAACCCACTGTCATGCGGTATATTGTATTGCGATGCTGAAGACGCTGAGACAATCGCTGTAGAAAATTAGGCAGCTGTACAAGCGTAACATTTAACAATAAATTATTATACAATGTTCAACCCCCTCCTTCGGGAGGGAGCTTGGCATTGCAACAACTAATTGAAAAATTATGGTAGTTGAATTAAAAATTAGAAAGAAAAATCCCTGGGCTGGATTGTTGAAATATAAGCAGTGTTTTGATTATATTGCGCCATACTTTACTAGATCCGGGTCGATATACACAGGTTTAACACCTGATGATGAAAAGAAGTACGAAAAAGAATTAGGTTTTTCAGAAGGAACATTAGCTAAGACTTCTGATTTTTGGAAAACATTTTGCGTTAAAGTTGGAGCAAAGAGCCTTATATTGGATGATCAGTTCCCAAGACAGGCAATGATTATAAAGTTTCTCGAAGGACACAAAAGAGTTGCCACATCACTTGATAGACTTACTGCAGGTAAAGATTATCTGTTGATTAACCGTCAGGCAGAAGCAATAGAGAAGAATAAGATTAATAAGATACGTAGAGATGCAATTATTGCATTTGGCAAGCTGTCTCTCGAAGAGATGCGTAAATGTCTTAGATTGTTTGGCGTTAAAGCTGATACTATGTCAAACGAACTTGTTGAGTCTACATTGTTTTCTCTTGTAGATAAGCAGCCTTAGAATTTCTTCTCAAAGTGGGTTAACAACAAGACAAAGGAAACTGAATTTTTGATTGAAGAGGCAATTGCAAAGGGAATTATCAGAAAGGACAGAACGCAATATTATTACGGTTCTGAAATGCTTGCTGATTCCTTACAGGATTGTATTGCATACTTGGACGCAAAGAAGAACCAAGACCTTAAGCTATCAATCATTAATCAAATTGAAAATAAATAATTAACGACGTATGACGCATAGTGATATTTATACTAAGTTGATGATTGAATATGACAAAGCTAATATTACTTCGTCATACCCTTCGTTAACAAGATATGAAGTTGCTACAATATTAGATAAAGCCTATCTAGCTTTAATAGCTCAAAAATTAACAGGGAATAATACGAGAAAGGCTGGTTTTGAATCTGATATAAAAGCACTAGAAGATCTTAGGCCACTTATTAGTAATACTACTCTCAAATGTATTAAATCTAAAGATGTAGAAAATCAGTACGATTACAAATTAAATACAGATTTTTTATATTATGTATCTTCTTTGATATAGTCTTATAAAGATAAGCTTTCTGTAGTTAAGTTGGTGTCGCATGATGATGCAAACGCATTTAAAATAACAGATATTAACCTTCCTTGGATTAAAATGCCAGTTGCATATGTTGAGGAAGACAAAATAAAAGTGCTTGTAGATATAAATGTTGTAAATAGTACATCTAATAAAGATCTATATATAACATATATAAAGAAGCCTAGTAAATTTGCAACAGGCAAAGGAACGTCTTAGTCAGACTGTGATTTTGGAGAAACAAAGTTTGAACTTAGTGATACAATGGCAGAGGAACTTATTAATTTGGCTATAATAATGTCTACGGAGATTGCGGAATCTAGTAGACTATCAACTAAACTTAACACTAGACCATTAGAAGCATGACGCAAGAATAGACTAGAAAATTAGGAATAGAATTCGAAAGGCGCCTTCATGAAATCAATTCAGAATTTGCTCTTTCCGAAAAATTAGACACCGATACTATATACTCGTTTCTTAGTGAATTTCAATACTAGTATATAAAAGCGTTGTATCTTGGAGATCAAGAAGCAGAACGTGGTACTAGATAGTCAAAGAGTATATAGGACTCATTAAAAACTCTTATTCGTAGGAGTTTAATAACGCCTACTGTAACTAATGCCGATACTGATAATCATAATGCATTATTTAAAATCCCTAGTGATTATTATTTATACATTAGAAGCAATAGTAAGATATCTTCAAATTACAAAAGCGAAAAGATAACTCCATATCAAGTGGTTGCTAATATAATAGTAAAACAAGATGATGTTCAATCTATTATATCAACATCTTTTAATCAAAATAATATTATGCGCAATCCTGCAGTTGTACTTGAAACTACAAATGGTGATTGTAATATAAAAGTAATTCATGATTCATATACTAAAATAGAAGCATTAGAGCTTACTTATTATTGTCAACCTTATGCGTTCAATATAATTAATTACGACGATTCGGATAATAAAGCTGGAGCCGTGCATAGTAAATGCGAGCTTCCGTATAGTTGTTTTGAAGATATAGTATCTGGAGCTGTAAATCTTTATATACAGCAATATAGATATAAATTACAGTCTGGTAAACAATAGAATTAGCAACAACAACAAACTAACGAATAATGAAATATATTGATATACTTGCCAATTTTGAAAGAGAAATCAATAAGATTGATGACATTGTAGACAAACCATCTACGGATGACTCTTTATTTTGGCTTAATTAGAGCGTAGCTAAGTTTGTTAAGCTAAGATTTAATTCAGATCCAATACATTTAACATCATACGAACAAAATGAAAAACGTAGAAATGATCTGATAAAATTATATAAATCTGTAGAATATTTATACATTGATATGGATAAAGACTCAAAAGAACCATCTTATGATTCTTACAATATTACTTACCCAAAAGATTTTATGTTTTCACTCAATGAAGATGTAATTATATCTGATAATAACGGACAACACAAAATGAATACATGTATGTTCGAATGCACTTCAGATAGTTTTATGTATAGAGTAAATAATAGCCTTACTGATTTCCATTATAGATACCATCGCGCAAGACCATTAAGAATTAGGACAAGTGATGGATGTATATTACTTACTGATAAGAATTATAAAATCAATAAATACCAATTAGGCTATTTAAGAAAACCTACAGAAATAACTTTACAAAATCCTCGTGATGAATACGAAGATTTTAACGATATAGTAATGCCTGAGATTATAAAAATGGCAGCTCAGATGTATTTGGAAAATAAAAAAGATGAGCGGTACAAGACTATAACTCAAGAGGTTATTACTCAAGAATAATTTTAACGTGGAAAGCCCAGCTGGTTAGGTCCAGTCTTAGTGTGTGGGGTGAGTAGAAAAAATTAATTTAAATTATGATTACATACGTAAATACCGTTCTTGTAACAAACAAGAATAATTCAGAAATTGCTACTAAAGGCAGTTTGGCTAGCAAGACATCAAAGAGTGCAGCAGTAGCAAATGCTGGTGCTGTTGTTCTTTACGACGTTGATAACAACGCATATGATATTACTGAAAATACAAAGAGATTTAAGATTGGTGTTATCACAGATAATGCTACACAGAACAAAAAGAATCTCGAATATATCCCAGTAGTAAAGTGGTCAAACGTTATTAATGTTAAGGACATCAAAGACGTTAATACTTTGCATTACAAGGAAGATAAAGAGGAGAAGGTTGTAGTTGATTTTGCAAAACTTGATGAAACTACTGCAAACCTCTTCGCTTAGGGTGGTTGTACAATTACTCTTAGAATTACATACAAGGATATGCCTACACGTTTCCGTAAGTGGACAGAATCTTATTCATATGTAACAAATCCTGGCGATACAACTGAGGACATCATTAACGCTCTTGCTCGTAATATTATGGTAACACCTGCTAGACAGCGTGTAGAGGTTGCTAAAACCGCAACAGCTATAACACTTACTGGCATGAAGTATGATGACGATGAGCAGGCTGTAACAGAGAATGTATACGGCAAGGTTCGTTTTGATGTTAATATGTATTACTCAAATTCAAAGGCTCCAGGTTGGGCTTCTAACAATAAGTACGAGCTTGCTGGTGTTGTTATTAAGAAAGAAGAGGGTGAAACATATGCTGCTAGTGCTAAGCTTGTACGTGATCGCGAGCGTTCAGCTTTTGATTATAGTGGCGTTCTTCATCGTTGCTGCTGGTACGATCCTCAGCCAAAGATGATTGCAAACATCGATAACAAGTACTCAGCATTGACACTTGAGTTCGAGAATGTATATCGTACAGCTGATGATTTGTGGCGTAGAACAAAGCAGTCTGTTGAGCTTTACATGTCTAATAATGGCGAAAACAACGACGCTCAGATAGACGCTATTGCAGCTAAGATCAATGCTGCAATTAGTGGCAAGTCTGTTGATGGACGCGCTGCTGTTGATAACACAGAAGCAGTTGTTGATGAATAATATACTAGCCAGGGAGGGTGAGTCCCAACCTGGCTATTTTATTTTATAAGCATATGAAAAAAGTCAAAATAGGTAACGATATTAAACTATAGGTGTCTTTATCAGATAACCCAGAGCTTAAAATGACTAATATTAGAAAGCTTAAGTGTTATCTTGTTAATGATACACTATTTGAAAATATCGGTAAAAAATGTGGAGGCTTGTATATTCTAAACATATGCGGCTGTCCTACCTATCATGTATTGCCTAGGTGTAAACATCCAGAGTTTCTGTGCTGCAGAGATGCCGCAATATTTGATAAAGCTCCAATATGTGAAGATAAGACAAAGTATCTAGCTGAGTCTGATATAGATTATACAGACAATGTTATAAATATATATTTCCCAGCTAAAGACCAGATTATAGGTGTATATAGATTAATTGTTGTAATGGAGACTTATGTCTCTGGGTGGGGCAAACATGAGCTTAAAACTAATACTATAGAGTATAAAGATGTATTAGAAATAGCAATGGATGGCGATGAACAATATGGTGAAGTAACTATTATTTCAGATATTGTTTCTAGCTCTCGTGCAGGCTATGTTGGATTCCTAAATGTAAGACCTTATTCTAAAGATGAGGAAAGTGACGAAATAGGTTTTGACAGATCGGATGACTCGTTTGAGAATGAAGATTAGGAATCGTATGACAGTATTGGAATAGATAATGTAAATACTGATAATCTGCAGTTTGTTAAGAATTTATCTAAACCAACTACAATTGTAAACCACAACGATGGATATTACTTATGGGTAGTATCTAAGATTCCAATAAGTAATATTACTGACGAAAACTCTATGCACATACCTTTTGCTAAAGGACAATATAATTCAAACACAAAACTATACTATTACTGTTGTTCAAACCCAATGCTTAACAACGAAAGTATAGGAGGTATATCCGTAAAAGTTAATTTTTAATTACTATGGCTGGAACTAAAAACTATTTAAGACCAAAGAAAGAAGACACAGTTATATATGGGAGAATTGTTAGTGCTTCTACGGAGGGTGTCGTATGCGATGCCTCCCAAGTTTTTAGTGATGATTACATTAAAAAATACAATAATTCCCCATAGTTTAAAACTGACGGATCTCAATCAAGTATTAACGATAAACTAATTCAGTTGTATAGTGATATGGACGAAGAAATAAAAAACCAAGTCGATACAGCTATACCTGAAGAATGGTTAAATAAAAATCTAATTTAATATGCAATTTTTAGACGAAACAGGCGTAAAAGTTTTATGGGCTGCTGTGAAGAAGGCCGACCAGGCTCTTGATGCAAAGATTAGCGCAATTGATAAAACTTTTGCTGAGGTTGTAACAGCTCTTCCTACAACCAATATTAAGAAGCATTTGTATCTTCTTTTGGACTCTGGTGCATCTGGTGTAAATCAGAATAAGTACGCTGAGTTTGTGTATACAGGTGCGCTTCCTATTAATGAAACAAATAAGTACGATGCTTCTAAATGGGAAAAGATGGGCGACTTTCAGGCGGAAGTAGATTTAACTCCTTATAGTAAGAAGACAGAGACTGTTAAAGGTGTTACAAAGTCTGCTGATGCAAATAATGTAAATCTCGCTATTGCTAAAGCCGATGGCACATCTGCTACTACTACTATTGGTGCAGCATCTTCTACCGCAGCAGGTGCAATGACTGCAACCGATAAGAAGAATCTTGATAAGCTTGTAGCTGACACTTATCCATTTGGTATTACTTCATTTAGCAATACTTCAGGTGGTACGCTTGAGAAAGGTACAACTAAGTCATTCAACCTTAATTGGAGTTATAAGAATACTGATTATAATCCTATTAAGTCTCAGTCTGTAAGTGGTGGCTCTTTGAGTGCAGCTACTTCTGTTGCTCCTGGTACAACTACTCTTGCTATTGCTAACTTGACTGATAGTGGCAAGACTGCTCTTAAGACATTTACTTACACTCTTACAGCTGTTGGTGGTTCTACAACTAAGACTGCTAATACTTCTGTAACATTTGTTCATAGAAGCTATGCTGGTGTTGTTGCTGCTGCTAAGACATCTTTGACTGCTGCTGATATCAAGGCTTTGACTAATACTGCTGTTACAGCTAGCAAATCAAGAACAGTATCTATTTCTCAGAATAACCAGAAGATAGCTTATTGCTATCCTGCTTATCTTGGTAACCTTTCTTCTATTAAGGATGGTAATGGTTTCTAGGGCTTTGCTGGTTATACTAAGTCTACTGTAGATGTAGATGGTGTTACATATAATGTTTACTTGCAGAATACTGAAGCTACCTCTAATGGTAGTTACACTTTTGCTTAATATTAACCCTTTAAATTGAAATAGATATGTTTACAATTAATCAAGGTTTTGATTTAAATTCCCCTCAGTTTAACTTTAAGAGGGATTATTTTGCAAGTGTAGCCGATCTTAAGGCTGCTCCTGAGACTAGCTTCCCTGACCATTTTATTACTAATGTTGCTGGTGTTCTTTATCAGTTAACTAAGAGTAATTCTGCTGATGCTACTACTGGTAAGTGGCGTAAGGTTCAACTTGGTAGTGATGTTGATTTAAGTAATTATGCTACAAAAAATGAGGCTATAGTTAGTTCTACTATTGAAAGTGATGGCAGTAGTGTGTCAATTTATTTTAAAAAAGGTGATGATTCACAATCAAATTATGATATTCCAAACGCCTCGCATTCAAGTGCTGGTGTTATAACAGCTAATGATAAGGCTAAACTTGATGGTATTGCAGCTAATGCTAATAACTATACTCTTCCAACAGCTACAACTGCTGCTCTTGGTGGTATCAAGACTAATTACACTAACAATGGTAAGAACTATAAAGTAGATGTTGATGCTAATGGTAATGCTTATGTAAATGTTCCTTGGACTGATACTAAGACTGATATTAGTAACTGTATTACTCTTGCTGATAATACGCAAACATTTAATGGTAGCAAAAAGTTACAGCTTAATAATGATAATAGTTTAGAAATTCGGGCTTATAATACTGATAGTACTTCTCAATTTAACTTTACTAAATACGGATTTGATGTAAATACAGGTTCTTCAACTAATTTAAGGTTGTTAGGAAGTGGCATTGCTTCAGTATCAAAGACAACTGGTACTATTGTCGGCCTTGCTAATCAACTCTTTGCTACTAATGGTTCTATCTTTGATGCTTCTAAACTTGCTACAACTGCTGCACTTAACTCAGCTCTTGCTAATTATGTAAAGAGTACTACATTGACAACTACTCTTGAAAATTATGCTAAGGTTAGTGATTTGAGAGATGTAAGTAGAAGTCTTTCTACTTTGCAATATACTGTACAAAAGAATTATGTTCCAATTTCTCTTACTGATGGTAATGGTGAAACTAGTACTACAGTAATTGATCGTGTAAGAAGTGGTAAGGCTAGAGGCATCTTTGAATCAAGTGCTGGATTTGGTTTGTATTCTAAAGGTGTTGCAACACTTGACCAAACAGATGAAGGCTCTGGTTGCGCTGCTGTAGAACTTAAAGACGATGCTGTAAAAATTCGTGCTAATGCTGGTATTTCTATTTCTCACGAAGAGGCTGCAACACATACTTCTGGAAGAATCGTTATCTCTCCAACTGGTGTTATTAGCATTGCATCTCAAGGAGCGCCTAATAATGAGTTCTTTGCTACTAATGGTCATCGTACAATGATTACAGCTATATCT
>ERZ1035048.85-NODE-85-length-30742-cov-11.498224_pt1 | contig 30742 bp, 27 predicted proteins | sample MGYA00520587_ERZ1035048 | MGnify/ENA primary metagenome ERZ1035048 (study PRJEB33766, sample SAMN09781693) | gut metagenome | biome: gut microbiome | host: Homo sapiens | place: Madagascar | study: EMG produced TPA metagenomics assembly of the PRJNA485056 data set... | reverse complement strand
TGAAGTATTGAATTTTCAATGTACGACACACCTTATTGGTGTGGGAAGTTTAAGTGAATTACTGTTTGTGAACTTCCAGAAACCCTAAATCCAGCCTATATCCATTCATCGGCATTCCTATAATTTCCCCGAGCCATAATATGATAGATTGCTCCCAGAAACCATTTTCTATTCTTTCTTGCCATTATCTTCTTTCTCATTATCATTAATGATATTTTTAAGGTTGAATTTTAGCGAAGGATTCTATTTCCTTCGCTAAAATTTTAATCCTCTTCCGCTGCGTTCTTCGCAATTGGAACTACTTCAATGTTAATCTCCATCCCAACCGCATCCGCATATTTCGCCAGTACCTGCATCGTTGGAATTCTCTTGCAGCTCTCAAGCCTTGCTATATTTGGTGCTGCCATTCCGGTCGCTTCCGCAATATCCTGTTGGGAAAACCCCTGACTCTGTCTCTGCTCAGTCAACTTATGAACTACTTCTGCCATCTGATTCCTTGTTCTGGCATCTATATATTCCAAGCGGCATATGCTTCTTCTTCATGTAAATCAAGCCATCCTACCAACATTCTAAACTATTAATTTTCCCTGTCATCGTATCCATTCCATGAACCAATGCCGGCTGCACACCTTCCAAACAATATATCCACCAATATCACCAATTGTATTCATCGGTGTTCATTTCTCCTTTATAATGTCCTCAAATTCCGGCAAATAAAGATTGTCAGCTTTGTAACTCTGCTCCAAATCCGATAAAAAGTCATTCTTCAAAGCCACATTTTGTGAAGCCATTTCCCTCTTCTTTTTCAATCTGTCCACCTCCTCCTGATGTGTCCACCTGCTGGACATCTCCGTAATATTTGAGAATGGTTCCCTTTGCGGAGCACGTTGCTGACATTTGATCAATTCCCTGTTCTTTTCCACAAAGGCAATACAAATTGAAAATTCATCACGTATATAAGGATACTGCTGCTCCCCCCATTTCTCCCGTAGTTCTTTTTCCAAATCATCTAAAATACCAAGAACAAAGTCTACCTGCTGTTCAACCGGCCCCTCAAACGTAAACATCCAGTATTCCATCCTTTTGCAATAGCCAAGAGAAGCAATGGCGCCCAAGTAATTTCCCAAAAAATTTGTGTATGATTTGTCAGCATTTATATTCCCAATCACTTGAAGCTCATTAAAAAATCTGAGCACCTGAAAAAATACTTTTTTCTTATATAAATCGCAATAATTTAAATTGTCAACCAATCTTGTCGTAATCGTTTTGTCCGTATCATCTTCCTGATATGTTTCAAAATAAAACTGCAAAAACCTGTACCACTCATCGGTCTTCGCATTATATACCTTTAACACCTGAAATAACGGCAGATATGTGTCAACGCCAATGCGGAATATCGTCCTGTTACTTTTCCATAATCTTTCATACCACATATCGTTCAGGTAGTCAGACCACGCCTGTTTTTGCTCTTTTCCTCCCTTCTTTAAAACCTCGTCAAACAGTTTTTTTACTGCATTTTCCATATCGGTAAGTTCGGAAGTGCCGTTTGCCAGAATATTCCACAACACCTGATCAATTTTCCTGTTTCTTTCTCTGTTTTTTATATTGGTAACAGATTCTGTTGCATATCCTTCCTGCGTATTTTCAGCTTCATCCAAACACAGCCTATAGCCCAGGAACAATAAAACAAAGCAGATTTCACGGTTTTTCTTTTGCGCTATTATCTCTTTTAATGTACTAAGCTGCTGCTTACGCTTCTCTTGTGTCCCATTTTTCGACTGACGGAATTTGCCCATAAACTGTGCCATCGTATAGGACTCCTCCTTGAAACAAATCCGTAGCCCATCCAACGGACTCTCTCCTATCCGAAAATGTTCATAATAAGGATATTAAAAATGCTTAATAAATACACCGCGAATGGTATAATCAATGACATCCTTTTTTTGCAGTTCCTTATTTTGCGACAAAATCAGTACTAATTCTTTCAGAAAAATTTGCATTTTGCGAATGGATACCGCCTGCAAATCGATAGAAAAATCACACCCAATTCCAAGAGTCGTTTCAAACTCATACGCCCCCGGCAAAGTCCAGAGAAGGCTTTGAATCTGCTTCTTTTGTAACAAATCCTCCGGTATTTTTAACTTCGTCCAAAGATAATCCACCAGCCGCTCAAACCCGATTTCTGTAAGATTAACCGAGAAGGGTATGTATTTTTCCAGATAGTCGCGGTCAAAATCATTTTCTACTAATTTTGCATAATCATATTGATAAATGACATGAAGCTGTTTCCCTGCCAGTTTTTCCGAAATTGCAAATATTTTTTGGATTTCCTCATGCCTGTAAATGCGGTCTATATCCTCAAAAATCAAAAGTATCTTTTTGGGCAGCCGACGCAGTTCATTCTTATACCCTTCGAAGATGGCCGACATACGGTCCGTATCGCCCAACACAATTCCGCCAACTGCAGAAAGCCACTTATTCTTCCCTAATGTATTCTTCATACTGCGTGAATACTGAGAATAAATTCCATTTCTCCGAAACAGCTTTTCTATTTCCTCAATAATTGTCAATTCCACATTGTCCAAATCACAGGAAAGTAAATCAATCTGAATCACATCAAAATCGTTCTGTAATTCGGGTTTTAACCGCTCCATCAAATAGGTTTTACCCATTCCCCAGGATGCATTAACACCTATAATCTCAACACCTGTAATGTAGCCTTTCACTCTGTCCAAATCATATTGCCGTTCCGGAAATATATCCGGATTCTCCGTCTGATTATTCTCCATTTTTCTGACCGGATGACTTAAAAAAATAATACATGCCAGTTCCAATACTGCAACGCATAGCAAGAGTGTTTCGTGAAATGTCAAAAAGCGAACAACACTCCCTGTACACAATTTTACAGAAACGAATCCTATTCCAGCTCCGGCAAAAGCGCTGAATAAGTTCACGAACAAGGCCGTGTTGTTTCTTTTTCCATACATGACAAGAAATAACAATAGGATGATATCCAAAAAATAAAGATATAAACATAAGCCTGGAGATATCACTATTGTAATTATCCCTGAAATCAGCATTACAGAAATTATCTTTTCTAAAATACAACGGATATTATTTGATTTTGCCATCCACAAGACCTCCTTTGCAATCTTCGGTGCCTGTTCCAGCGCGACTAATCCAGAAATACAAATCTCCCGGAACAACTCATCATTCCTTTTTTCTGCTATCGTACTTTCCAACGAATATGTACAAATTTTCGGAGGAGTAAATCCATCTAATCTTGTTGCAATCTTCCGAATTACTGGCGAAGGCACAATTACATCATCAATACCAACATCAATAGAAAACGGAACCCGAACATTATTGATGCGGCCTTCCAACTTAGTTTTTACACCCGGATATTTTTTATAGCCATATTCCAAGTACCTCCCTCACTTTTTTCTCTACACATAGTTTTTGGGCATACAAGGCCAAATGTGCTTCATTCCGATTTGAATCACTCAAATAACTGCGAACTGCTGAATTAAATACTTCTGCATCCATCTTATTACGGTGTAGCAGGCAATCGCAAATTGTTCTGTCCCGATCATAAATTTTTATATTTGTTCCATCCATCAGAGTATGTGTAATTCCAATTACAAAACGAGACGGCTCAATAAAATGCGGTTTCACCAATGGATAATCAATCTTAAATCGCATTCTTGCACTATCTGCACGAACCGCTATATTCCATGCAGAAGGTGTCCGGTCTGTATACCCATAATACTCCAGCGCACTTTCCCTGCACACCACACCATCAGGAAATAGCTTAGCTATCAATGGGGCTTCTGCAAAAGCATTTTCATCTATATACTGATAATACCCCCGACGTATCTGCTCAATCTGTCCTGCCGCAATCATCTGTTGCAGTTTCTTATAATAAATCCCACTATTTTGAAGTTCCTTTGTACGCATAATTCCACCGTGTGCCTTAAAGATAGCTTCAATATCCGTCATGGTCTGCATTTCACACCTCCGCTCTTATTTTTATTAAACTATACAATTTTTAATTAATTCTTGTATATTTTATTAAATTATAATTTCCATCAAAAGCAACGTCAATACAATCAACTGAAAACAGATTCAGAAAATTTTCTTGTAAAGATAGGTGGAATTATTACTATGGATGACTTATTGCAAAAATACAATGATTACATCCAATGTGGTCAACTTAAGCCCCAAATTCTTGATTTTTCAAGGCTATAGGGCTTTATTTTTTTTGCGTTTTTTTCGGATGACCCATCTTCTCCTTCGCATCATCCGGCACATCGATTAGTCCGAACCGATAGAACATCCCGTAGATGTAAGTCACGCCCCGGATATCGCCCAGAGCTTTCGGTCGGTCTACCACTTCTCCCACCTTTTTAATATTCTTCAATGCCAACAGCACTGAACTCCACGCCAAACCTTTGTTCTTCCCCCGGCGGTCGATCCACAGTTCTTTTGTGTACTCACCGTTCCTACCTTTCCGTACCTTTATTGGATTTAATCCCAGTTCCTCACCGATGGCCTGCAAGGACAGCTCAGAATCATAAAGTACCACGGCATTATCCATCTGCTCTTTCAGATTCTTCCCGGCATCGTACTCCGGCTTCAGCTTCTTCCGGCCCCCGCCGGGCTTCCGCGGTTTATATGCTCTTTTCTCTCCCATAATTATTCGTGCAGCTCCAGCGGCAGGCCATCCGGGTCATGAAAGAAAGTCATCTTCTTGCCGGTGTAATCATCCACACGGATTGGCTCACATTCAATGCCTATCTCCGCCAACTCATTCACTGTCTGCTCCACGCTATCAACACAGAACGCAAGGTGACGCAGCCCACAGGCTTCCGGGCGGTTCACTCGCTTCGGCGGATTTTCCTCAACGAAAATCTCCAGCTCTGCGTGCTCGTTAACACGCAGATCCAACTTCCAGTCTTTACGCTCCGGGCGGTAGTTTTCTCTGATGACTGAGAAACCCAGCATGTTCACATAAAAATCCTTAGCTGCTTCGTAGTCAGATACAATGATTGCAATATGATGTATTTTTGATAAATTCATGTTGAGTCACACTCCGTTTCTTTAGTTTTTGTTCTTCTTTTATTTCCGTTATAAACTATATAGCAGCCTTCTAATAATACCGTGTGAACTCCTGGAGTTCAGTTTGTCCATACGGCATTTCTTTTTTTCTTGGTTTTTTTTTATTTCAGCTTTTCAAGGATCTCATCAGCACTCATGTCGCCGACCAGCTGCTTCTTAACCACAGCCTCGGCTTCTGCCTTCTTTGCTTCTTCTGCGGCCTTAGCATCTGCCTTTGCCTTCTTCGATTCCAGCGTTGCCACTTCTTTTTCGGTCTTCTTCAAAGCAGACTTTTTCTCTTTCAAGTCAGCCTTCAAAGTATCAATGTTGGCGGTGATGAATGCGATCTCAGCATTTAAGGAAACAATAGATTCTTGCTTCTCTGCGATCTGAGATGCGTAGTCTTTGGTGGTATTGGTTTTGGGACGGTTCTTGCTGCCTTTCGTTCTTGGCATGGCGATAGCCTCATTCCTTTTATAGTAGTTTAAGTATAGTACTACGTGGAATAACCGATACAATATTACTGTTCAACCGCTGGCAATTCCATAACGTTTAAGTATTTATATAGTTCATATAATCGCTCTAATGCAGTATCATAAAGTCGTCGATAATCTTGAAAATCAGTCAATCCAAATGTGCTTAATATATTCTGCTTTCTCTGCTCAATATTTTCTTGCGGTAGCAAATGCGCAAAACAAATTCTTAAATCATTCAGTGAGTACAACGGGCCTATAATTTTCTTTGCTTTTTCTTCATCCTCAACACAAGCAATAATTCCCTGTAAAAGTTTTCTTGTCTGTGTTGAATTATTCGGTAATGTTCCGTTCAACTTTTTATATAGCGATCTCAATCCGTCTCCACTAATACCCTCGTTTAACAAACCATCTAATAATATCATGTTTTCACGAAGTTCACTTTCAGAATAGTTAAGTGGCTTTCGGATTCGATTTGTCGATGACTCACATTCATTTTCCAAATGGAACAAATCTATCCCATATATATTTTTTACTCTTTGGTAAAACAGATTTCTAAGGGATATAATTCTCTTTTCAATAATTGGTTCACTAAATACACAGTTTAATTGTGCCTGATATAACTCCGTATCAACAATGCAATGGTCTGATGGAATATTATATGATTTCAACCATAATACTGCTCTGTCATCCTTGTCAATTTCGTCCAAATCTCCAAGAAATAGAATCACCTTATCATTTTTATTAATTCCAAATGGAATATTCCACTCGTACTGATACCTACCAGTTCCTTTTTCCGCTATGGTTCCATAGCTTTCCGAGAAGAAATCCAGTTCATAATCACTATCATTATAAAAAATGCCCAAGACTTTTCTGTCAAAAAAGACAGGACAAGAAAATCCTTCAGAATGAGTTGGATCAAGATCAATGCCCAATCCAGGAATACTCAAATCTCGTGAATCATATTTATAGTCTGCATCTTCCGCCCACTCAAAACGGCGATTACCTTTCATCGTGATTCGACAAGCATTCTGATTTCTTTTTCCCAGTTGAAAATATGCTCTATACAGTTCTTGCGGAATATCTGGACATAAGCATTTTCCTCCACAATTGTTACACCCCATTGTGGGACAATCAACAACTTCTATATGATAATTTCCAATATCAACAGTTGCCGTTTCTAATTTCATTTCACGGCGCGCACCACAAGAACAATCTGTACCAGTAATTTCTCGCGTCACCTCAGGATTGTTGTATGTTTTTTCAAATTCAGTTAAATCTTTATATTTGAAATACATCGCCGTCTTCCCTTCCAATTTTTTCACATCTCAGCCGATCACCGAATCCCTGATTCTTAGATCGTTGCCTGCTGCTCACCACGGAGAGGTGTGTGATTATCAGCGCAGCGTAGGGAGCTACTGCTCTCAGTATATCACAATTTATCCAGTTTTACAGACGCTTTCTTGCCTTCATCATTGCACAATACATCAATCCGCCAATTATTCCACCAAGGGTGTTATAGAAGATGTCTGATAGCTGAAACGTTCCCAAACAAAGCAACAACTGCAACATCTCAATGCTTATCGAGAAGATAAATGCTATCTTCCCGCTTTGCCACAGTATTTTCTTCCAGCCGTTTCCTATCTTCTCTCCGAATGTCCACATCACTACTGCTAAGAACGGCACCATCCATCCATAACATCAGATAAAGGATTCATCCATAGGTTACGGTTAAACAGGGTTCGGAACAGAATAAGTAAGATTACAAAAAATAAGAAAAACAACTTCCGAAAGAACACACTTTCTTTGAATTTCTGATACCATGTCATCATGGCAATCTTCCAGCCTTTACCAGCATGTATTGGCTCATACGCATACAGGTAGAAAAACATAGCGATGAATGAGCGAAACAACGAGAAACCAAACGGCTGGTAGAAGGCTGTCAGAATGTTGGTGAGGATCTTCGTAAATACCTTGATTATTACAGTTAATTTCTCAAATCTGTCCGTAATAAGCATTTGGTCCGTGTTTTCTCATATAATGTTTATCGAGAACGTACTGCTTCATTTCAGCATTTGGATTTAACATAAGCGTTTTTAAATCCATCTCTGCAACTTTTTCCATAACTACTGCATTATATACAGCATTTTCTGGACTTTTCCCCATGCGAAAGGCCCATGATTCTTTACAATAATTCCTGGAACAGCCTCCGGATCAATCTTTCTTTTTTCGATTGTTTCAATAATCACTTTTCCAGTATTTGTTTCATAATCTGATTCAACTTCCTCTTTAGTAAGTTCCCTAGCGCATGGAATATCACCATAGAAATAGTCAGCCTGCGTTGTACCTAGTGCTGGAATGTCAACTCCTGCTTGTGCAAAAGCAACTGCGTTTGTCGAATGTGTATGTACGATACCTTTAATTTCAGAATACTTTCTATACAATTCGAGATGTGTCTTTGAATCCGAGGATGGATTCCATTTTCCCTCTACCTTCTCACCCGTTTCGATGTTTACTACAACCATGTCATCTTGAGACATTCTGGCATAATCAATACCAGACGGTTTAATAACCATGTATTTTCTATCATCTGATATACCACTAACGTTTCCCCATGTGTAAATAACCACACCTTTATCAACAAGATCTAAATTGGCTGCACACACCCTATATTTTAAATTCTCCAACATATAATTTCCTCTTAAATACCGATTCCATAAACTCTTGAAACTGCATTATCCCACTGTCCTGACTCATGTAAAATATGTTCAATCACATCGCGAACAGCACCATTTCCACCTTTAACGCCACTTATATAATTTGCAATTTTTTTTATTTCGGGACAACTATCAGCAGGGCAGCCAATATATCCAACAAGCATCATCGGTGGCAAATCATTCAAATCATCACCTATGTAGCCAACCTCTTCCTTCTTTAATTTATGCTGAGACATAAATGTCTGTAAAAACTCTGCCTTGTTCTTTACATTCTGATAAAGATATTCCACTTTCATCTCTGTCATCCTTCTGGTAGTTGCAGCGCATTCTCTCCCTGTGAGAACCATGATTTTGATTCCAACACTATGTGCAGCAAAGAACCCCGCTGCATCCTTAGTGCAGAATTTTTTCAACTCATTTCCTCTCTCATCATAATATACCCCTGCATCTGTCATTGTTCCATCCACATCAATAACTATTAATTTAAGCTCCATTACTTTCCCTCCTCCTCTATATCATAAGCGGATGGTGTCAGAAAAGCAACCCTAACATCAAGATTCCGAATAGCATTAGCAACAGCCAAATTAAATTTATTTCCGTGTTCAGTGTATGTTCTTATGTCAGTAGTATAATAATTCTTTCCATTTTCTGTATAGCCATCAGCTCCTATGGCATAAATAGCCTTAGTATCCATTTCCTTCAAGAGCTTAAGAATCATTATAAAGCTATTGCATCCTTGATCAAAGGCTCCTGACAAACTGTTATAATCAATTTTATAGTCTGATCTTCTACCAATAAGATTAGAAGTAATAATCGTTTTACAGGAAATGTTCTCAAGATTACTAAAACGCTTGTTATTACTGAAAAATGCAAAGTCAACCAAATACGATTCCGGTACAAAATTAATTGCTATAACCACAGGATTCTCCTGCTTAATAAATTCTTTGATTTTCGTTTCATATGTTAAAATCGAAGCTCCCGGTGCGATCAAGAGAACTTTTTTACCGGAAAGCAAATTGTAAAGTTCTGCTCGGCTTCCAGAATCATCAATCTGATTGCTCTTATAATCCTCATACACTGAATCCGCATATGTTGCATCAAATGCAGTTTTTTTATCATCAGCAAATCGCGCCAATATATGATTAATATCTCTTATTGTCAGATCGCCTTTTTTTAAATAATGCTCTGCGTAATTTCTATGCAAATTAAATCTTGCAGAAAGGAAATATGCCGGAGTATATCCCCACTCAGGCGCACCCTTCAACGGTGCAATATAATCTTGAATAGCATCCATCATGTAATCAATGTCATATGTTTTCCCTGTATAATCATTGCAATAATCTGCAATCAATTCAATGGGCAAATTTCCTGGGATTCTGCCCATTCCCATCAAACTGCCATCCACCGCAACCGGTCGATTCAAATGTTTGTCTATAAATGCTTGTGCCAAACAACAACTTAAAGACATATTTTCATGCAAATGTAATGCAACTCTTATATTTCTATCCAAATTGTTATCTACTAATGAAACAATTCGATCCAAGTCTCTTCGTTTCATACTTCCAAATGTATCAACAATAGAGAACTGATAAGGCTGAATTTGGTTTACTTGTTTAATAATCCAAAGAATACGCTCATCAGAATAACCCATAATATTAATTGGATTAATTGACAATTTGTATCCTTTTGCCTTGACTTCTCTGGCGAAATCCATACCATCTTCAATATCATAATCGTGAGCGGTAATTCGAATCATCTCTATTCCACTTCCAGTGTAAGGGGATAATTTATTAATATCGTAATTACTTCTCATTGCCATAGCCGAATACATTGTATTTCCTGCATCATCTGGCAAGAGCTTGTTAAGTTCCTCGATACGATTACACACTGTGACATCTGGATTGTATTCTTCTACATTCCGCAAAAATCCAACTTCTACGACATCAATATTCGACTTTGTAAGACGATTAATGATATCTTTTGCACAATTAAAACCGAATTTCCAGTCATTCACATACCCACCATCACGCAAAGTACAATCCAACAATTTTAAATCATATAATGCCATTATTTATTTCCTTCCTTCATCATTTTAATGACCATCTCAAGATCTTTTTCTGTATCAACTGATAAGCTATGGCACTCTGCTATCAAAGAAAGTTTCAACTGTTTTCCATAATCTAAGAATCTTAAAGTGTCAATTCCTTCAATCAATTCAAACCGACCAGGATTTGAATTTTTGTAAAAATCAAGCATTTTTTTATTGTACCCAATGATACCAACATGCTTATAATACTTAAAATCAATAGCCTTAAACGGATACGGAATTGGTGTTCTTGACATATACAGAGCGTTCATATTATCATCAAATACCATCTTTATATTTGATGGATCCATTACTTGAGCCGGATCAGTCATCTCCGTAATAATATTTGTTCCAAACTCTACATCCTGCGGTACACTATCTGGAATAGCTGCAGCAACTGCCTCAGTATTAATCAAAGGTTCATCACCATTTAACTGAACATAGAAATCTGCTTTAATTGTTTCTGAAACCTCTTGCAATCTATGTGCTGCTGCTCTATGTGTACTAGCTGTCATCACAACAGGAATCTTGTTTGCTTCGCAAACAATTCTGATTCTTTCATCATCTGTAGCAACATACACTTCATCCAACTTTTCAACAGTACATACTCTTTTATATACCCACCAAATCATCGGATGCCCAAGAATATCCTTCAACGGTTTTCCCGGCAAACGGGTTGATCCATATCTTGCTGGAATAATTCCTACTACTTTCATTTTCTAACCTCACATTCCAAAAAACTTTGAAGCAATCTTTTTTCCTAAAATTTTTTCACACATACAACATGTTGAGTAGCTGAGTACCGTCGTTAATATCAGTTCTATACCGATAAGCAAAAATAGCGGTACCGTCCCCCCCCAATTTTTCCTTGTAAAATCAAATACGCTTTATTAATACAATACAAAAAAGCCACATGAACATAGTAGATTCCATATGATTTTTCTCCTATTGAATGAAGTGCTTTTGAAATTGCATTGCCAATTTCAATTTTCCTATTACACAGTAATACTGCAGCACTTAAAATGTATGGAATTACGAAAAGTCGCATCTGTGAGACAGCATAATTTGTTGTAGCCCCAAAACGTATCAAAAATAGAGATTCCAAAAAAGCAGCAAATCCTAAAATTACTAATCCATATGATAATGCCTTACTAGATGCGTATTTTTGTTCCATATCTTTTAGTTTTAAGCCAAAATAATAGTATATAAACCAGCTCATAAAATATAACTGTTCTGACGGCATCTGATCTCCGTGGTTCACAAAATATACGAAATTGACAATGTAAAATACTGGTGTTATCATCCAAAATAAAACATTGAAAATCCGAGATTTCTTCATTTTAATCACAAACGGAGTGATTATATTTAACTGAAGCAAAACAAGAACAAAATACAAGTGCACCGCAACATTTCCTCTTAATGCTTTGCTGATTAGTTCTTGTACCGTAAAATCAGGCCATTCCATGTAGATATAAACGCACGAATAAAACACTGTCCAAATAAGAAAAGGCAAGCCTAGTCTAATCAATCTTTTTTTCAAAAAAGTTTTTGTATCGCAGAGCACATTCTTCTCATTGACTAAATATCCAGAAATCACAAAAAATAATCCTACAGGGAAATCTAAAAAGTTTCGAATGAGCATCCATGCCCAGTATACTATGTTCGTACCCTCAAGCACTCTATATTCTTCTGCACTTTTACAGTGAATGAATATTACTGCAATTATGCAGAAAGCCCTTGCATATTGAATCCACTCAATCTGTTTTCTTTTTTCCATAACTAGTATACTCTTCCCACTATTTTGTTAAGCAATATTTTCAGCTTTACAACCGGTCGAAATAGTGGCGTTTTTTTATAATATCGTAACGAATGGAAATAATCGTCTGCCCATTTTTCATATCCCATATTTTTCATATCTCGGTATATAAAATCTCTATATGCTGGACGAACAGTTGGCCTAACAAGATTCTTGTTTTTTTCAATTATCCATTCAATTTTTGTTGGTGAAATCTTTAATGCATCTTTCACCTCGCTAAGGACATTCTGTCCTGCCTTTGTGTTACACAAAATACAACTTATATCATCGTCATCTTTAAATTCTGTGTGATACTGTTTTCCCCACCCATAATCACCTATCGTCAAGTCTCCTTGCCTGTTCAAATTGCAAAATGGACACTTATAACAGATTTCATTAAGTGAATGCATATCATAAAATGCATTATAAAAAGCATCCTTGTAATATGGTTTAACTTCGGAGTTTCCGTCTGTATATGTATATGTATAGTATCGTTTTGACTGCTGAGATTTCAGGCGAAATTCATAACTTTTCAGTTTTTTATGCTTTGTTTTTTCTACATATTCGATATTATTCATATACATCTGCGGACTAGGAACCCCATGGCAAACTAAATCTACTGTCAAAAGACGGTCGTATTGTCTTCCCAGGTACTTTTTTAAGCCGGCAACCTGGCAAGGAGTACCAACAAAAAGGATATCTATTTCTTGTTCAAGTCTTTCCTTAATCTTACTGTATACATTTCCCATGTAGCTTTGGACGTATTTACTCCTCCTGATTCTATCTAAATCCGATTCATTACGAATCTCCATATGAATAGGACGCAATTCATCATTTAATCCGCAGCCAAATACCGATCCATTTTTTTTTAATATTTTCTGCGCAATCACGGAAAAAATCCCACCAGAGGAACTTTTCATATAGATTTCATTATCCTTAGAAGTAGCAGCATAAGCAAAGATCTCATTACTAAACTCATCCGAATTATCAGATTTCTTTATATTTACTGGACATCTTTCCATACAGATTCCGCAGTTAACACATCTTGATTCATCAATATATGCCTTATAAAATCCTTCGTCATCATATTTTAGCGAGATACATTGTTTTGGACATGCGCATACACAGGCACCACAGCCACAACATTCATCTAATTGTGATATATTCCTATTCATATGCCTCCCTCTCTTTATGATTATCCAAAGCATTAAGCAACCATTTTGCCCCTGCTTTCCTTCTCTTAAGAATCTCCTGATTCACACACACCCAATCAATATTGCTATCGTCTAGTGTATCAGATACCATTCTGCCACCTAATGAAAACGTATTAATCAAGTCACTCATTCTTACACTAATTTTTCCTCGTTTGAATACCCAGAACGGTTTGTTGTATATTATTGAAAAAGCTGTAGCATGAAACGAATCAGTCATTACATAGGATGCGTTTCTCAAATTATATAGAAACTCTTGTGGTCCAGCCGAAATAGCGGATTGACATGGAACAGTAATAAGATTTGAAAGTTCAAATGATTCATTGATATCTAAAACAATTGATAATCCATTTTTGGTTGCAAAATCATTAGCAAGTTTGATTGCTTTTTCGTTTGTTCCTAAAATATAAACATATACATAGCTTCCTTTAACTTTATAATCTGTCTTCTTTTCAATTTTCATATATTCTGACTTATCAAGAAGAAAAACCGGATCAATCACAACATCTACCTGTTTATCAGTAAATTTCCTTATAAATGAAACACTTGACTTTTCGCGAACGGATATAAAATCAAGACAATCAAATGCATTTTCATAGCACTCCTCATATTTCCCAAGAAATTCCGCATCGTTTGTGCCAATAGAAGCAGCATAAGCCACTTTTCTAATCTCCTTCTTAGGGGAACGTAGAAAATAAAGCTCGCGATCAATACACCTAGCGATTTCTGGCTTCCAAACAACATCACTTCCCACAACGATGGCATCAAACGAATTGACCATTTGATCATTAACATTGGTAACCTCTTTTGTAAGCGTCAACAAGTTTTTTCTAAACTCTTCAAAATGCGAATGCTGTATATCATATTCAGACTTAACAGATTCACCACAAACCGTCTTATTTGCATAGGACATATGTAATTGTTTTTTCCATTTAATCAATAACTTGTTTATCAATTTTTTCAGAACATTATTCTCCACAATACGACCTGCATATTTATAATCAATCGTATTTACAGCATATCCTTCTTCTAATAAAAAATGTTCCATTGCATACGCAAGCAAAACAGCACCATGACTATCGCATCGCTGAATGTTTAATAATCCGATATGTTTTATAGTCATTGTCTCTAATCTCCCTTCATCATCTTTTCTTCAGTAATCCAATAACCTCTGGAATTTTCTTTCTATACCGTAAAACCAACACACACATACCAATAATCAAAATATACCGCACAACAACATACTGATATATTGTATTTACTACTCCTGTAATAGTAAGCATCACAACAGATAACAGTACAAACATTTTCCATGGTAATATTGATCCATTCTGCAATTCTACGCCAGCAATTTTTCTTGAGTACAGCATATGGAATCCTGCCATAACCATGTAGCAAATCAAGGTTGTGTAGGCTGCTGCCACATAGCCAAATTTCGGAATAAATAAATAATTTAAAGCAATGTTTAGCCCTGATGCAATTACAGTTATAGCCGCTATGTTTTTAGTTTTCTCATAATAAAACTCAACCTTTGATACAAGACTGTACAACATAACAAAGAAATAACCAGCTACTACAGGAGGAATAACATAGACTGCATCTGCGTACGCTTTATCTGCAAAAATCATTATAAGTTCAGGTGCAAAAAGCATAAACAATGCTGCCATTCCTAAAAACCCAACCATCAACATTACTGTTATATTACGAATACTCCTTACGTCTGTTTCCTTATTATCCTGATAAGTCTTTATCTTCTGATAAATCCAAGGTGTAAACGTTGCATCCAACGCTGACGTGAGTAAAACCATCAGCCGTCCTAAATTGTATGAAACACTGTATAGTGCAACGCTTGACTGACCACAAAACTGACCAATCATAATTCGATCAGCCTTGTCTAAAATTAATGTTGAAAGAAAATATGGTATCAATGGCAAATTAAATCTTAGTGCGTAGTGCCAGATTTCCTTGTTAAAATATGTTTTACCCTTCCAGAATATTCGAACATAGAACATCAAATAAATGATTGCCCATACAATTTGATATGATAAAATCTTTACAATTCCCTTATCATAATTTATGTACAGAACGGCAAATAAGTTTAATAACGTTGCACAAACTGCTGTAATTATTGTCACTGACGTAAATTTTCTATAATTATATTCATACTTATTTCTAGCAGTCCAAAACAGCAATGCAGGTGCCCAAATCTGTGCAAGGAAGAGCGAAGCACAGAGTACAAAACTCATTCCCATCATCTTTTCTATCTGATTGTGGAATAGCAAAAACAGACCAAACATCGACACAGATATAGTCGTTGTAAGTCCTAACAGAGAAGATTCAAACTTATCTCGGCTATGACTATACTTAATCATACCTTTGTCGAATACACCATACGAGAGTCGAAGTGTACATATAACCACTATTAAATCATTCCATGCAAAGTATGTACTCGACAAACCATACTGATCTGTTGTTAGTAAACGTGTAAAAATGGGCAACGTAATAATGCTAAGCCCATTTTGAAGCACTCCACAAACCAGGAACCAAAAACTAGCCCTGACCTGAACTGGCATTGATTTATATTTTTCAATTAAATTCTTCATAGTCCTCTTTATAATTTGGAAGGAAGCTTAATTTCGAATTTAGTTGAGTACATCAACTATGGATTCCTTCATTACATTTAAGCCCTCATTCAAAATGTCATCTTGAATCGTTAACGGTGGCATTATCTTTAATACGCCGTCTTTTCTTCCAGCTACCTCCATAATTAATCCATTGTCAAATGCCTTATGAACTACTTTCAATGCAAGAGTCGAATCAATAGCATTAAAATCAATTCCCCATATAAATCCTATTCCTCTATAGGATAAGTTTTTATTTAAAGGAATAATTTCACTTTCTAAAAAATCACTGATCATCTTCGCTTTGCGTTGAACTTCCTTATCCATGGAGTGTTCGACATAATAATTTATACCCGCCGTTGCACCAACAAAAGAAAGCTGGTTGCCTCTGAAGGTACCGTTATGTTCTGCAGGTCTAAAGATGTCAAGATCCGGTCTTATCAACAAAATCGCCATCGGCATACCAAAGCCAGAAATGGACTTTGATAAAACCACCATATCTGGTTTGATCCCAGCTCGTTCAAAAGAAAAGAACGTACCGGTTCTCCCATTTCCAACCTGAATATCATCCACAATCATTATGATGTCATTATCTTTACAGACCTGATATACCTCTTTAAGCCATTCTACACTTGCTACATTAATGCCACCTTCTGCTTGCACTGTTTCTAATATAATCGCAGCAGGCTTATCAACACCTGAATGATCATCGGTCAAAACCCACTTTAAATAGGCAATTGAGTCAATCCCCTGCGTGCCTTCATACGGAATGTGGGTTACATTTGTAAGTGGCAAACTAGCCCCTTCTCTACTAACCTTATCCGTTGTAAGTGCAAGAGATCCGAGTGTCATTCCGTGGAAACCTCCCCCGAATGCCAATACCTCCGTTCGCTTTGTGTTCTTTCTAGCCAATTTAATAGCTGCTTCAACAGCATTTGTCCCTGTTGGGCCACAACACATCACCTTGTAATTCAATCCTCTCGGTTCAAGAATTTTAGAAGAAAAAGTACTTAGAAACTCCTCTTTTGCAGAAGTATACATATCCATCATATTAATGACATGATCATCCTGCAGATATGTCAATATTTCATCCTTAATTTCAGGGTTATTATGCCCATAATTCATAGAACCAGCCACGGCAAGAAAATCTATGTATCTTCTACCATCAACTGAATACAATTCCGAATTCAATCCTTTATCAAAAATAACCGGATATTTTCTGCAGTAAGAACGTACTTCAGACTCGTTTTTTTCAAATACATCAAACATGATTTTATTCTCCTTTGTTAACTAACTTCATATTTTGTTCCGTATCTATAAGTTTTTGCCTGCTTTTCTCCATATATCAGATAATCAATTTTCAATTTGATTTAATTGAGTACATCAACTATGGATTCCTTCATTACATTTAAGCCCTCATTCAAAATATCATCTTGAATCGTTAACGGTGGCATTATCTTTAATACGCCGTCTTTTCTTCCAGCTACCTCCATAATTAATCCATTGTCAAATGCCTTATGAACTACTTTCAATGCAAGAGTCGAATCAATAGCATTAAAATCAATTCCCCATATAAATCCTATTCCTCTATAGGATAAGTTTTTATTTAAAGGAATAATTTCACTTTCTAAAAAATCACTGATCATCTTCGCTTTGCGTTGAACTTCCTTATCCATGGAGTGTTCGACATAATAATTTATACCCGCCGTTGCACCAACAAAAGAAAGCTGGTTGCCTCTGAAGGTACCGTTATGTTCTGCAGGTCTAAAGATGTCAAGATCCGGTCTTATCAACAAAATCGCCATCGGCATACCAAAGCCAGAAATGGACTTTGATAAAACCACCATATCTGGTTTGATCCCAGCTCGTTCAAAAGAAAAGAACGTACCGGTTCTCCCATTTCCAACCTGAATATCATCCACAATCATTATGATGTCATTATCTTTACAGACCTGATATACCTCTTTAAGCCATTCTACACTTGCTACATTAATGCCACCTTCTGCTTGCACTGTTTCTAATATAATCGCAGCAGGCTTATCAACACCTGAATGATCATCGGTCAAAACCCACTTTAAATAGGCAATTGAGTCAATCCCCTGCGTGCCTTCATACGGAATGTGGGTTACATTTGTAAGTGGCAAACTAGCCCCTTCTCTACTAACCTTATCCGTTGTAAGTGCAAGAGATCCGAGTGTCATTCCGTGGAAACCTCCCCCGAATGCCAATACCTCCGTTCGCTTTGTGTTCTTTCTAGCCAATTTAATAGCTGCTTCAACAGCATTTGTCCCTGTTGGGCCACAACACATCACCTTGTAATTCAATCCTCTCGGTTCAAGAATTTTAGAAGAAAAAGTACTTAGAAACTCCTCTTTTGCAGAAGTATACATATCCATCATATTAATGACATGATCATCCTGCAGATATGTCAATATTTCATCCTTAATTTCAGGGTTATTATGCCCATAATTCATAGAACCAGCCACGGCAAGAAAATCTATGTATCTTCTACCATCAACTGAATACAATTCCGAATTCAATCCTTTATCAAAAATAACCGGATATTTTCTGCAGTAAGAACGTACTTCAGACTCGTTTTTTTCAAATACATCAAACATGATTTTATTCTCCTTTGTTAACGAACTTCATATTTTGTTCCGTATCTATAAGTTCTTGCCTGCTTTTCTCCATATATCAGATAATCAATTTTCAATTTGAAATAGATTTCCCTTAAAAAGTGAATCTTTTTAATTTTACTCTTTATATAGCATCCAAGCCTATATAGCGTTCTTCCTATTAATATTGCCATGGTTGGAACATGATAATCATATTCTCTAATACTTCTTAGCAAATCTCTGCTTGCCTCAATGGTATTCGATTCTACGACTATCAAGTACTTGAATTTTCCTCTTTGAAATGCGGAAAGATCAAACGATTCCTTAAACTCTGGCAATTTTCCAATTATGTCAAGTGAAAGCATCGTTCTCATGCATTTTTCGCAAGTACAGCAATTCCTATCATCATTGTTATTGCAGACCTTTAAATTCTTCTGTATGAATGGGTCATCAGCAAACCTCTTAATCTTTTGCGTTCTCCACACTTCTCCACCTGATGAGTAAAATGTCAAACTATTTGTACTCATTAAAGCGAGATTTAAAACATCAAACCCATCAGAATCGTGATTTGCAAAACCGAATTCTCCAAAAGGCACTCCAGAACTCACATAATACACACCAAACAATTTCTGCAATGCAAGCACATAAGAACAGATTCTCAAAGAATACTCTTGTACAAAACCATCAAATAAGAAGTCATTATGATTGGTGTACACCCCCACAAGTTTTAATCCATAGTTTTCTGCTATCGGTTGCGATCTGCTCAACAAATCTTCAAATTTCTTTCTCGTATCCTCCTCTGAGACATAGTGATTAAACTGGTTGGCAATCAATAAATGAGTGAGCCTATAGTCCTGAGGAACATCCTTCGTATGAACAGAAATAGAATAATAAGAATCAACACCACCACTTGCTGAAGTCCCAACTGCACCTTCTGTGTTTATTTTTCCAATATAAGGTTCCGCCTCTACATTGATTCTCTTATACGCTCGTGGCCTTACAACCGGAAGCGTCACTAAAAAATATGTTTTTATTTGATATAAAAGTCTCTCGCTAACTGCCCCTTCCACTTTTATATCTTCACCGTTGAACATGGCGTAATTTAATATACCAACCAAAAAAGCGTCAGAAACCTCAGTGCAAAGATACGGTTCATATTCTTTAGCGACTTCAAAATAAAACGTTCTATTCACGTCGCCTAATAATATATCTGCACACAGACGAGTTGTTCCCTGATACTCTTTTATATATGGTTTCCTAATTGTAATCATATTACGACTCCCTTTACACTAAATCATCTAAATTTGCTCTTTCAAAGACTTCCAGTTTTCCGCCACGTGTTGCATTCCTAATTACAACACCATTTTTCTCACACCAGCGTCTGGCCTCTCTAAATGAAACCTCACAAAGGAGAAGTTCGGGTGGAAACTGTGTAGACATATCAATTGGTTTAATCCCTTCAGCATAGCTGCCAGCAGTTTCAACCACACCATTTTTAATATTATAATTATGATCAATTCCAATTAGATAAATCTCTTTGTACCCCATATACGCCGCAATCTGAATCATTGCGTATGTGATAGATAATCCGTCATATATTCCAACACTTATATCATCTGAAAAAGGCATTAAGCCTTCTGGATATGTACCATCCGGACTATATACTGAAACATAAGGCTTAAAAAAAAGTCTAACTTTTTCATTGGTTAATATTTCATCCGAAAACATGGATCTGAATTTATATGGTAAGAAGCACAGTTCACAGTTTTCTATCGCAAATTGTAAATCTCCTTTAATCTGCTCTAGCACTTTGCTATCTTGAGAACAGTAATATTTTGGTCTCCAGGTTGTTTTATCATAAAGATTGTATATTCTATTGCAGGCAAAACAATCTTCACCTTTCAGTTTTTCTAAATCTGCGATTTTAAGACTTGGACCATTACCAATAATAAAACAACGATTATTTTGACTAGAGTTTTTCAGTTGCTTAATTAATCTGCTATCCTGTGTAGTTTTGTAATGTTTTGATAATAAGTTATCAGCACAGGTTTTTATCAGCTTTACTCCTGGCTGAATAATTGACTTTATTTTCATTTACTGCTTACCTTCCTTTGATATCTTCATTAAGCACATAGTTCATTTCACAATACCGAAAATCATGGCGCTTAGCTTATACACGAATTTATTAATTACCGATCATCCTCACGTACATAATGAGCTTGTGTCAAACATCCACCAATAACCAATGCAATTGGAATACTCAAGGCATGCACAAAGGCCGATTCTGCAAGCGACGAAACACATAAATATCCAAGTGCAAAAAGTGCACTAAAATAGGCATTACGATTTTTGATTTTAATTTTTGATATTTCTACAAACAATTTATATAATGCCATGATAAAACATGCGACCCCCAAATACCCATTTTGTGCAATTTCCATAGGCCAAAAAGAGTCGGAAATGAAGCCAGGATTGTCTTTTGTCAGTCCATAAATATTCGATATTCCATAATTTGAATAGAGCGGTGAATATACAACACCCGAATAATGCGACGCAAATGTTGCCAACCCTGCTCCTAATGGAAAATGGTCCTTTGCAATGTCGAAACATGTTCGAAGAAGAACATTGCGTGCCGCTCCATCACTTATAGAACTAAAGAAGTAGTACTGTATCTGACTCCATCCAATAAGTAAGCATAAGCAACCTATAAGAATTACACTTTTTAACTTAATTTTCTTATTATAAACATTAATCAAATAATACAAAAGAATATACAGAATCACTCCGCCAAAAGCCTTGCTTCTCAAAGTGGAAGCCATTAAAAGCAAAAGAATAACACTATATAATGTAAAATTTCTCGTCTTATCCTTTACCAATAATAGAAGTGCTAGTAAAAAAACACACATAGCACAAAATACTGTATGAAGTCCATAAAAAAGAAACGTGGATTTCATTCCATATCTGTAGTCACCTGGAAACAAATTCAAAAACTTATCCAAGAAAAGCAACAAAACATAAAGCCATACCACCGCTTTAATATGATTAGCAATTTTTCCTCCATTCAAAGACAGATTAATACCCTTGAATAATGTTATCCCTACATAAATACTTAGCCAGAACTTAAGGTTCAATAACAAATCTGGTAAAACAGCTTTCAACATATCCTGATATCCATATACTATATTTCCTGCTAATGCAAACAGAATTGCAACACCAACCCAAAATGGGTAGCTATTCTTTCTGATGCGTAGAAGTCCATGTCTCTCATACAATTTTTTGATTGCAATCGGAATAGCCATGCAAGATATAAGCTCATCTAAATATCCAAATATTGGCAGGTAATTTTCTAATAATTCTCTAAAGATTATCAAATAGAAAATCAAAATAAAAATATAGTAATTGTAGTTTTCCTTTGTTCGAGTCATATTAACATACCTATCATATATTTCACTTTCTTTTTATGTTTCACATTTTCGTTTCTCAACAAGTTCTAATGTATAACCTATGCAGTGCGCAGGTACCCCGCCCCATATTTCACCAGTTGGTACATTTTTTGTCACTACAGCACCAGCTGCAACAATAGAGTTCGGACCAATTTCTGTATTATACATCAACGTAGCTCCTGCTCCTATTACGCAATTATCATTAATCTTTATTGTCCCTGTATAGAACGGGAAATGATATTCTTTACTAATTTCCGGATTTCGATTAAACATATCTCCAATAATGTCATGTGTAATAAATCTTACATCAGCGGAAATATGAACATTATTCCCCAACTAAATCAGTTCTGGTTCTGATGGAATTTTCTTTGCATGCCATGCACAATTATTTCCCATATGCTTAAATATGGATTTAACCTTTAAGTACGTTGCTGCCTGAATTCCGTGTCTAAAGAACATAAGTCTCATCATTATCCAGTATCTTTTAATCTTTTTCCTCATCTCAATTTCTCCATCGATACTTAAGATTTACCTTTTCATCTGTTCCGCAATATCCGCATCCACAATTTCCTCACCGGTCTTATGCTTCAGCTGCTCTTTGCTTGCTTCACTCAGACCATTGTTGATCACACAGTTCATATCGCAGGTGCTGCACTTATCCAGATCCTCTTTGGTGACTTTCCCATCACGGTAGTCACGGCAAATCTTCAGCTCATACATACTGTACGGATGTTTGGTGAACAGAGCCTTAAATTTGTGAACCAGAACCCAAGTCGCAGGCTTCCAGATGTACTTGTGCATAGCAGGACTTACACTGCCAATCATCCAGCAGTCACGGTCGCAGCAACGAACCTTTGCACGAACCTTCTCTGCCTTCGGGCTGTTCCACAGTTCATCCCAAGTCTGATTGTTCAGGTTGCCCATAACTTCCTTGTCCTTGGTTCCATTGCAAGGCATAACATCGCCATACGGATCGATGAAGAAAGTGTCAAAACTCATATCGCAAGGCAGCAGACGCTTCTGGCCGTAGATGTAGTTGATCAGACCATGATTAAAGTATGCACGAAACCACTTCTTCGGGCTGTTGCTGCGGAGCAGTTCATTGACCAGATTCTCGAAGTTCTTAGCAACCATCGGACGATCATGGATGATGTTCTTAGCCTCAACGAAGTAGAAGCTGTTGTGCAAAGAGGCAGTTGCGAACTCCATGCCCATCTCATCGGAGATCTTGTAGAGCGGAACCAGGTCAGGAGCGTTTTTGTCCTGAACGGTCATGCCGAAGCCAACGTCCTTCATGCCCATTTCACGAAGAATCTTTAGTGTGCCATACCCCTTTGCATATCCGTCTTGAAGACCACGAATCTCATTATTGGTCTGCTCCAGGCCCTCGATAGAAATACGGATACCGATCTGCGGGAACTCTTTACACAGGTCAACGATACGATCTGTGAAGAAACCGTTGGTGGAAATAACGATACGATCAGACTTCTTATACAGTTCACGCACGATATCCTTCAGGTCAGTACGGATAAACGGTTCTCCGCCGGTGATGTTCGTGAAGTACATCTTCGGCAGTTTTTTGATAGTTTCAATACTAATTTCTTCTTCCGGTTTGGAAGGTGCTTTATAACGGTTGCACATGGAGCAACGAGCGTTGCAACGGTAAGTGACGATAACCGTACCATTCAATTTCTTTTCTTCAGACATGATTAACTCCTATTAACAATCAAAGTTTCAATTTTATTTAAGAACCACTTGGCACATACCGAGAACACAACCGCGCCGCAAATAACTGCGACCGCTGTGAAGATATATGCAAGTAAGCCATTACCAAACAGATGGACAAGGTGAAATTTTTCAAGCACACGATAAATTACCATGTGGCACAGGTAAATCTCGAAGCAGATTCCACCGAGGAATTTGGCGACTGGATTGACCAGCCCCCCCTCCCGATTACACCCGAGGGTATAGACCAAAGCCGCTACACAGAAGAACAACATTGTAAGCGTATTGCCACCTACTGCAAAATAAGCAACTGTGGCAATCAGCAGAATTGCTCCAGCGATAACTTTGGATTTTACTGCAAATTCAGCAAGCTCTTTCCGGTAAAGGAAGATTAGACCTCCTGCAATAAAATAAATTGCATCATAAACGATATTGGTTCTACCGGCATTGAAGTAACTTCCACACAGGTAGTTGAACACTAATGCCGCGGCTGCCACTCCCCATGCCCTCTTCTTATTTCCAATCAGGAAGCAGAAAAACGGAAACAGCATATAAAACACAAAAATGACAGCCAGCGTCCAGCTCACACCGATAACCGAAATATTGGCATTTGGCAACAATCCCTGGCATAAGGTCAAGTTTGCAAAAACTTCATACAGCGAATTCTTGCTCGGCGAAATCACAAAATCCAGCGCGCAGAGCAATGCGAAGTACGACCAAATCTTGATGTATCTTTTGCTGTAAAACTCCTCCACGCTGATCTTACGGTCTATGATTTTCTGGTAGTAGCCACAGCACATACCAAAACCGCTGACCATCATGAAAAGAAAAACGAGGTTTGTGAAATTGGGGATAAGTTTCTCAAATACAAATCCTCCCAATTCATATTTTCCGTTTGAAAGGACGTGCATCAGAGCAATGCCGATAATGGCATACGCTTTTAACCCATTGATTCCCTCATATCTATCCGCTTTTGTACTCACACCCATCCTCCAAATTACTGATAAACTCTCATAATTTTCTCGTAATACTCATCAATGGTATCAAAGCTGATGCCCTTGCAGTTTTCTTTATACTCATCGCACAGTTCCTTATCATCCCAGAGCTTCCGGATCTTGCTCTTCAACTCGTTGCCATCTCCGCTCTTAAATAGCTCACCAGTCTTACCGACCTGAATCAATTCCGGGATGCCACCGATATCAGCACCCAGCACCGGTGTGCCGTACATCTGGGATTCCATCACAGAGAACGGGCAGTTCTCATACCACTCAGACGGATAGATGGAGAACCTTGCTTCCCGGATCAGCTTTTCCAGTGCCTCACCTTTCTGGAAGCCAACATTCTTGATGTTGCTTACACCCTTGATACTCTCTTCCAGCGGCCCAGTGCCAGCGAAGATAAACTGCACATCCGGCAGCTCCTTACAGACCTTGATGAGTGTGTCGATGCCCTTCTCCTCAGAGAAGCGGCCGAAGTAGAGGACGTAATCCTTCTTTTCTGTCTCTTTCCACTCCACCTTATCGATGAAATTATGCATTGCCACGGTCTTCGTCGCAAACAGCGGATTGCTGTCCATCTTGCTCTTCATGAACTCAGAGCAGCAGATCATGGTATCAATGTACTTGTAAGTCCCTTTCCACTTCCAGAACTCGGCCTCCATCATGCCGATGGCAGACTTCGCCGTGGAGCCGTGGATGCACTTGCCTTTCATGCAGTTCACGAAATGGCCGCCGAGGCACTTCTCACAGTTTTGGTGGATGTTCGGATTGTTCAGCATGTGGTTAGGACAAACCAGCTGGTAGTCATGTGCAGTGAAAACGATCTTACAATCCCTTACAGTCTCCTTACGCCACTTGACGATTTCCAAAATGATGGAAGGTGTCAGCTGGTAGTTAAAGTTGTTCAGGTGACATACATCGGGCTTGAAGTCGTCCAGAACTTTTCTCAGCTGTACTCTTGCTTCTTTGCTGTAAATCGTCTTGATTGGGTAAGTCAGCTTCGACAGCTTGCTGCCGCCGTGGAAATCCATATCGGATGTATAAGCATTGACCCGGTTGCCCACGCAGCGGCCTTCGTGCTCCATACCGAAGTACTGAACTTCATGTCCATGCTTCTCCAGCGCATCACCCAATTTAAATATGTACGTCTCTGATCCGCCGTTTCGGTGCAGAAATTTATTTATTATCAATACTCTCATCTATTATTTTCTCCTGTACAGCTTCATGGTTTCTTTCACAACTTCATCCCAGTTGTACTTTTTACAGATGAAATTCGCGGCCTGCTTTTTGTGTGCATCCACCTTTTCAGAATGGTCACAGGCGTCCTGCAACTTCGATTGCAGATCCTTTACATCAGCCTTTTTGAAAATCAGAGCTTTATCTTCCACAACCTCTGCACACTCCGGAATATCAGAAATCAGACAGCAATTACCGTAGCTCATTGCTTCTAACAGGCTTAACGGCATTCCCTCTAAGTCAGATGGGAGTACATACACATATGCATTGCTATACAACTCCTCTAATTCTTGCCCTTGAACAAATCCTGTAAATAAAATTCGTTTATCTTCTTTAGCAAGTTCTTTCATTTCATTTTCAAATTCACTTGTATCCGAACTGCCACCAGCAATGACCAATTTTTTTTCTGTATCAACCTGTTTAAATGCTTCTATTAAATATTTGATTCCTTTTTCCGGAACTAATCGTCCAAGGAACAAAATATATTCATCTTTATCTAATCCAAATTTATTTTTAATAATCTGCGGTTTTCTTTCTATATGATTACTTACGCCATTTGGAATAAACACAGTTTTTCTGCCATATATTTTTTCAAAATAATCCTGAACACCTTTACTAAGTACAATAATTTCATCAGCATACTTTACGGCATTTTTTTCTCCCTGATGAATAAACTTTGAACCAAATCCACTTTTCCATTTTTCTCTCTGCCAGTCAATACCATGTACGGTAACTATTACCTTCTTACCAAACAACTTTGGAATCCAACAAAAGAATGCTGGTCCCTCTGCGTGAATATGAACCACATCATATCTTCCAAAAGCACTGCATAAGGCAGAAAAAAACGAAGATGAAACAGCCGCAAGACCTTTCTTTTCTATTGTTGGAACCGTCTTAAGCTTTATTCCTTTATATTCTTTAAGTCGTTTTGAATCATACTCTGAACCACTTACATGATGACCACCTCTGTTGTAGCAGGTCACATTATGCCCTTGGGCAACCATCCTTGTGCAAAGTTCCTCAACAACTATCTCAACTCCGCCTTCTCTTGAAGGAATCCTTTTTTGTCCAAACATTGCAATACTAGGCTTTTCCTTACATTGCTCCATCATTTCTTAATACTCCCACAGCAGTCTGCCAAATAATTTTAATATCCCCTTTTACACTCCACTCCCCAATATACTGTGTATCCAGCTTCACCACTTCCTCAAAGTCCGTGATATTGCTCCTGCCACTCACCTGCCACAGCCCGGTCAGTCCCGGCCTGAATGACATTCTGGCTCTGTGATGTGGTTCATACTTTTCCCACTCATCGAGTGTTGGCGGCCTGGTTCCCACCAGGCTCATATCTCCTTTGAGAATGTTCCAAAACTGCGGCAGCTCATCTATTGATGTCTTCCTTATAAACTGTCCTATGCCGGTTTTCTTTGTTCCATCCGGCAATATCTTGTTGCCTATGATTCTCGGATCGAAGTCCATCTTGAACATCATTCCGTCGCTCACCTTGTTTTGCGCCATGAGCTCCTTCTTTCGCTCCTCGGCATCCATGTACATACTTCTGAATTTGTACATCTTGAACTTTCTTCCGTTTCTGCCGATTCGCTCCTGTGCGAAGAAAATCGGTCCCGGTGATGCTATATATATTGCCGGTCCTACAAATATCGTCACTATCAAGGTGATGATGCATCCGACCAGTCCTCCGAGTATGTCCATGCCTCTTTTTGCAAGAAGCTGTGTGGTGCTCGCATAGTTCATACTGGCTGTGATGACTGTGTAGTCACAGATTTTTTCTACCTGATTAAAGCTGCCTGCCATGACCTTGTTTTTGGTGATGCCTCTGTGAACAGCTATTCCCATCTCAAGAAATATGTCTGCCATTTCATAGGGATATTCGCTCTCCACACACGGTGGGATAAGCACCTCATCCACCCATTCCTCACAGGCGTAGTCCACTATCCCGTCGTGGTTTGCAACTATTGGTATTTCGCATATTGTTTTGCCCTTTAGGTCGGCATCTGTTGCCGCTGCCACTATCTGTGTGTATCCAAAGCTATTATCCTTTAGTCCTTTAAGTGTCTCCTCAAGGAGCTTTTCCGGTGCTATGACAAAAAGTGATTTTTTCGATGAAGCAAAGCTTCTTTTTTTGATTATTTTCTTTAACACCACTCTGCCTGAGTATGACACGAGAATATATATTGGAATCATGATGTAGTAAGACATACGTGAATATATCACGCCCATCTGTGTGGTAAATAGGAAGAAGGTTGTTATTATTTCTACAAGTGCCACATGCTTACATGTAGCTAAGAGCTCATCGAGATATCCGCGCTTCAATACATTTTTGAAGGCATCGGATACTATTTCCACGAAGAAATCTATGAGCAGAAATGCTATTGCCAGTATCCTGTAGTCCTTATCTGTGTATGGATTGTTAAGTCCAAAGCGCCATATATATGAGACTATGAATGCTATCTGCATACACAGGACATCTAAGAGCATAAAATCTATATGCTTTGTCCAGCCTCTTCCTTTCTTTCTGTACATTTTTTATATGTCTCCCTGTATTCTTTAGTAACCCTATTTCCAGTTCATCCCTATACTGTCGAGCCTTGCTATGCGCTCTGTGTCGAGCACCATTCCGCTGGCCTTCGGGTTTTTTCTTTTACATCTGATATTTGATATCCAGCGTCCAAGCTTCACTCCGTCTGTGGAGTATGATACCGGTACGTCCAGATTGCCGTTTTTCTCGTAATATGTTTTTGCAAGCTCAAACTTTCTGTTCCACTGTATGGCTGTCTTGCTTTCTGACCTGTAGCCTATGCTCTGCAGGCGCTTTAGCTGTTCGTCTGTCATTGAGCGGCTATTGGTCTGGTTGGACAGCCACCGTCCAAGCGGTATGCCGTCTGCTGTGACATACTTTGCAGGTACTTCGAGGTTTCCATGTTCTTTGTAGTAGGCCCTGGCTGCGCTGTAGTACTCTTCCCACTTCTGCTTGTTGTGGTCCCATATCATGCCAAGCTCCTCGAGCGCTTTTCTCTGCTCATCGCCAAGTGCCTGCTCTAATCCATACTTTTTTACCTTGAAGCGCATGTTGTTGATCCATGAGCCAAGCCTAAAGCCTGTAGGCGATACGTATTTTGCTTTGATGTCCAAATTGCCGTAGGTATTGCGGTAGCTTTTAAGCTCCTCAAGTACCTCCTGCCAGCCTAAGTCCGTGACATCCCATATCATGCCTATGTCGTTTAGCTTTTGTATCTTTTCCCAGGTGAGGTTTCCGGATATATTGCCTGACTTCACACGCCTTTGGGTGTTTATCCATGCTCCCAGTGTGAGGCCTGACTCAGTGACATAGCTCTTTGGTATCTTCAGATTTCCATTTTCCTCATACCACTGCTTTGCTGCCTCATAGTATGTGTCCCACGCGCTTCCCAGATTTTCCTGCAGGCGCATGAATATCTCCCTGCTGTCCTTTGTCTCGTCAATAATGCGGAATCTGTCGTCAAAGTGCTCTCTTGGTGAGTGAGTGTCCGGATACAGTAAAAATGCTTCCTGCATCTCGTTTTTCAGGCAGTCTATACAGTAGAGGCTGTCGAAGTTGTTGACCAGGTCAAATATGACCGGCTGGTTTTTGCTTCCTGCCGACAGGGCTCTGCCTATCTGCTGCAGATATATGATTGGCGACACTGTAGGGCGAAGCAGTATTACTCCGTCCACATCATCCACATGTATGCCCTCGTTCAGCATGTCTATGCAGTAGAGGAGCTTTAAGTGGCTTCCTGTGTCCTTTTTGAATTCGGCAAAGGCTTTGCTGGTCGACGCATCGTTGTAGTACGCTGTGTATATGTGTGGCTTTTTGTCCACCTTGCTAAACCAGTCGGCAGCCTGCGACTTCATCTCGTCCATATGCTCTCTGCCCGAGCAGAATACTATGTATTTGCCATCAGGCTTTGTCATCTGTCTGGCAAAGACCTCTGTGAGGCCGTCTGCCTGCTCGAGTGCACGCTTTAGCTGCTCTAGAAGCTTTTCGTTTTCCGATACAAGTCCCGGGTTTGATAAGCCCTCGATTCGTTTTTTCAGTTGTTCGAGCTCTTTCTTGTATGAATACATGGCTATGACATATTTAGGCTCCGGAAGTATTTTCCTCACGATTGCTTCTCCGAGTGTCATCTCTGAGGCTATGTTGCCCTCAAAGAGCTCCTCTGCCATATTGCGCTGGTTGTCAAGATAGCGTATGTTTGTCGCTGAGAGCCCCAGGCGCTTTGCCTTCGGATATGCTTCCAGAAGCTTTTTCACACTCTTGCCCCACTCTGTGGCTCCACAGCGGTGGAACTCATCGAGTATGATATAGTCAGGGCGCAGGGTGTCTATGCTGTCCTCATGCTTCATGAGTCTGCTGTATGACATGTATTCTATGTTTGAGAACTGTGTTTCTATGTTCTCAAGCTGTGTCTTGTAGATGTACTCACTTGGCGATAGCCATAGAAAGTGTTTGTGTGGATGCTGCTCCACGAGCTTGAAGGCTATCATCGACTTGCCCGTGCCTGTCGGATGGATGACGGCTGCCATCTGCTTGTCCTCCAGCATGGTCTCGACTGCTCTGTATGCATCTTCGTTGTGTTTGTAAAGATGTATGCTCATTTGCTGCCTCCGGGTGAAACACTACATTAAAAGGGAGGTTGGATTTCGCAGATTATTACAATCTGCGAAATCCAACCTCCCTTATGT
>ERZ1035048.82-NODE-82-length-31439-cov-16.029155_pt1 | contig 31439 bp, 26 predicted proteins | sample MGYA00520587_ERZ1035048 | MGnify/ENA primary metagenome ERZ1035048 (study PRJEB33766, sample SAMN09781693) | gut metagenome | biome: gut microbiome | host: Homo sapiens | place: Madagascar | study: EMG produced TPA metagenomics assembly of the PRJNA485056 data set... | reverse complement strand
GGCAATGCGTCCATATCTATGTTTCTGTTCTATTATAAGAAGAACGTGTGTACAGTCACGTTCTTCTTATAATAGAACAGAAACATAGATATGGACGCATTGCCTAATGCAGACACCCGACGAGGCGGTAAAAATCCCTCCAGTGCTGGATTTACTTCCAGTACCTCCCCCAAAGTTCAAGGTCAAAAGGCTATGAACTCACAAACAGGGGTGTCCTCGGATTGTGTGCCAAAAGAAAAGAAGCAATGGTTTGTTCTACGTGCTACTTATGGTAGAACAGAGAAGGCTCTCAGTTTTCTTCAAGCCAAGAATATTGAGACATATTTGCCAATGCATGATATCATAAAAGAAATTGATGGGAGGCGGAAACGCATTAAAGAGCCTCTGCTTCCTAATATTATTTTTGCCTATATGACTCGTGAGAAAACTTATGAGTTTGTTAGGAAGCCTGCGCTCACTGCTTCTTGGCTAAAATACTACACCGACAAGACTAAACCTATCGAACCAGTAACGGGTAAAAATCCTCCTGTAATCATCTCAGATAACGAGATGATGAACTTCATTAAACTAACAAGTGTAAGTAGTGAGCATATTATGGTTTTGCCTCCAGAACGTTGCCATTTTAAGAGTGGTGATTTGGTGAGAGTAATTGCAGGCGCATTTACTGGAGTTGTTGGTCGTGTAGGAAGAGCTGCTGGACAGCAACGAGTATTTGTTGTACTTGAAGGTCTTTGTAATGTCGCAACGGCATACGTCCCGAATGATTTTATACAAAGAATTGAAACATTTTCAAAGTAGAAAGTTTGTATATGGGCCTTTTCCTATCAATCTTGATGATGTTTCTCTTGATGCGAAACTGTATGATCGGGAAATGGCGATGCAGACACTGAAACTGGTAAAGAAATTGGGATTTGAAATAAAGAGAAAATAAAAATATGCAAATATTCAAAAGCAAAACAAATAACAGATTGATGATACCCTTACTTGTTTTATGGGCTGTATGTCTTGTTATAAAACTTGTATTGTATTTTCTTCTATCCATGGATAGTATTTCGTCTTCTTGTCGTGTCTATTCATTATTTGGACAATATGATATTCTCAGGAGATTTTTAGATTTTCTACAGGATCTTACTTATGGAGACATAATCCTGCCATCAATCATACTTATGGCTCTTTTTTTATGGTTCATGGGTAGTGTGTATGACTATCGGAGAGAGTTATCGTCCACAAAATGCCATAGGTTGATTTTGGGAGCATTACTTAAAACGAAGTGTGAACGTTGTATGATTCCTGCATCCTTGACATCTGTCTTGATAGCTTATGTTTTTTGGCGGTTAGAATATATATTTGTTTCTAAAATATTGATAGTCACATTAATGACGCTTTTTCTGTGGGGTGCATGGTTTGTGACTAAAACTTTAAATAGGATATTCAGTCTGCGCAGACAGGAAACGTATATCACATGGAGCCAAATTTCTTTGTTGGCTGCTTTTGGATTATGGATTGTTGTGATAGTATGTTGTTTAAATTTACAAAACAATAATCCTACAGATACGGCAATTATTACTGTATTTGGTGCGGTACTCGGTTGGATATTCCAGGATACCATCAAGAGTGTTGCTGCATTTTTTTATCTTCGTGCAAATGGACTGCTGCAGATTGGCGACTTGATTGCAGTACCTGCAAAGGGTATAGAAGGATTTGTACGAACCATATCACTCACCACCGTAACAGTAGAAAACTGGGATACAACAACATCTGCATTCCCTACTTTTATCCTGCATGCTGATCATTTCAAGAACAGCCAGCGTATGTTAGAAGGTAAGACGCTCGGAAGATTGATGAAAAAGACATTTATTATTGACTCTGGTTGGGTTCACCCATTGACAGACAATGATATTAAACGATTGCGAAGAGCATTGGATGTAGAAAACTTTTTTGTTGAAAAGGAAGTGAAATGTGACAAGCTAAATATAGAGGTTTTCCGTCTTTACATTTATCATTGGCTGATGAACAATCCAAACGTATCACAGCAGCCGCGCTTGATAGTGCGCTGGCTTGAACAGACCAGTGAGGGACTTCCTCTCCAACTTTTAGTCTATCTTACAGACACTATGCTCGATGCCTTTGAATGGCAGCAATCTCAAATTATGGAACACGTAATTAAGGCGATGGGATGGTTCGACTTGCAACTCTATCAGAGTCCTTCGGGATATGATGCAAGCAACAGTAATATTTATCTTACGCAGCAAACTGCCGATTATCGTAAAAAAACAGATGAAAATGCTAGACTTAAATAATAATATAGGTTACATGGAGGATCTTTTCAGAAAGATGCGTCCGTTGCCTCCTTATGAACAGAGAGATTTTGCAGAATGCCAAGACTCCTTTGACGAGAAAATCATTGAAGGTTGGTATTGCACAAGGGAATATGTACTCGAACAATTAAGTAAGGATAAGAATATGGGTGCTGATGGGATTCATCCCTTTTCGTCAGATCATGTTCATGTCATTATTCATTATACATCCCCTATGGCTTTGTATGTTGCCAGACAAGTAGCATTGGTGGCTCATTTTCCTAATTTCAGAGAGGGTGACGGGAGGAAATACATTCCCAAATACTGCACAAAGATTACGATTCTATACAATCGTACCGTGCATTCCAATATTATAAAAGAGTTGAAGAAGGATGAATATCTCTGCAATTTGCCTGATGTCTGTAAGTGTAGTCTTGTGAATGGTAATACGGGAGAAATTTTTGAAATAATCAATAAGCAGTCATATATTGACATAGAATTAGAACTCGTAGCCTACGAAGACGATGAATTTAACGAATACATCCCGAAAAGGGAAGAAGGTAGCAGTTTGCAACCTGTCATAATCGATAATGACGTACTTGGGAAAATAAGCCATAGTACTCAAAAAATAGACGTTCGAAATGCCCGTCGTGTAAACATGGTATATAATGTAGGTGCAGACATAGACAACCTTCCTCCCGACGATCCGAATACTGCCGAACGTTATGGCAAGGCATTGCTCTATTTCTGCTATCAACAACCGTTAGAAGAAACAAAAGAAAAATGGGATAGTCTTTGTTCAGATAAAGAAAATGATATGACACTTGCATATCAGATAAATTTGCGTAATAAACTCTCCAACGTATTTTGTTCCGACTGCATTCCTACACGTATCAAGTCTGTATTGGACAAACCTGATGATTTGCTAACAAAAGACGAAAAAGAACTTCTTGCTATAGTGAATGATAATCTTCAGGTATTGGCACAATGTGAGCATGCCCGTTGGAATGTAGAGAAACTCATCCTTGGTTTTTCTCCACTTACTCCCGAAGAACGGTGGGAGGATGCTCAACTTTTCGGAACTTTCCGCAATGTATATCGCAAATCTTTAAAGAAAAAAGGGCATCACATTGACCTTTGCTCTTATCAGGATCTTCGACGGATTGACCCAGGAAATATGAAGTATGATTGCTTCTTAATGCTGGCAATTCCTAAAATATTGAGAAGTTATTAGTTTTATGTATTCATCTTTAATTTTAAAACGATGAAAAAGATTCATATTTTTGTAGCAGGGGCAAAAGACCTGAAGCTGCAGCGTACGGCTCTTAAAGCCTTAGGAAATGATATCAATGCAGAGTTTGAACATTCTGGAAATGATACGAGTCTCTCCATAAGAACGTATGAGAATTTTGGAGAAAACCAAGAAGAATATAATACATATATTCAAGACAAGGCTGACTTGATAATTTTCGTATTGGAAGGTAAAATAGGTCCTTATACGGAAAAAGAATTTTTGGTAGCTTATCAGCAGCTCAAACTGAAAAAGCATCCGCAAATCTTAGTATTCTTAAAAGAGTTTACTGAGCAAACTCCAGATATCTTATATATCGAAGGACTCTTGAAAGGTTCTATCAACCAGTTCTATGTTTCTTATAAAAACAATGAGGACTTAATTGCGAAAGCAAAGGATCGTATCAAGAAGTTCGTGTCGCAACATAAGGAGAGTAAATCATGTAAGGGATTCATAAAAAAATATCTCAAACCGATAGGATTGGTGGTGGCAGCAGTGGTCTTGATAGGAGTTGCCATCTTGGCTCAAAACTTGTTTAAGTCTCCAATACTATTATTGACTGGTGGTGGTTCTGCTGCAAATTTCATTGAGAGAAATCATCCTGGTTTCAACCTGCGTAACTTTGATGGCGGTTATTATGTACACCTTCCAAGTAGTAATGCCTGGCTTTTGTTAACAGAGGAGGTGATAACTCCTGGTGTTGCTAATCAACGGCAGTATTATCCTGTTTGTTTATCAGCGGAACAGGCTAAAGATAGCTGTTTCTTAACAGTCACTTCTAAAAACTCTTTCATTCAGAAAGGTTCTATTATAGAGGTGAAGGTAGGTTATGATACGCTGAGTGTTTGTTTAAAAAACGATGATGTATTCAAACACATGATAAAGGATTTTGATAGTAGAAGAATCACCAGCTCTGAACTTGCTTCAATTATAGCCAATCGTAAGAAAAATCATGTAAATGTGTTTACTACGAGTACAGGAAGTGGCACACGACATACTTTTGAAAAATTATTGGCAAAGGAAAATTATCTATTGGCAAAGGATACGACATATCTCTTCTCCGAAGATTCTGATTTACCTACGGTTAATAGGGATGGAAGCCCATATATTCTTCTGGATAGTAAGGCTTACTGTATGAAGAAACTCTACGAAAGCGACGTGAAGTTGGGCAAGGCTTTTAATCTTGTTGTAGTAAATGACGAGGATAAATCCCCTGTCTTGAAACCTATTTATCTCTATTTCATGGCTTATAATGAAAAGGGAGGAAATGATTTGACAATTCCTCAGCCTATCATAAAGTTGTTGAAAAAATTGAATTTTAATGTGGGTAAAAAAGTAAAAGACAATACGATTCGTCGTTATTCAACAGATAGTATTATCCTCAAGTTTGATGAGTTGCCAGAAATCAACTAAATAAAGACACATATAGGTATGCTGATAGAAGATAAAGATAGAAATGATAATGAAGTCGTTCGGAAACTTATCGCTGAAGCAGAGAAGTATTCTTTAGCAGAGCATGGAAATGAGCGATTGGAATGCTACTTGCTGTTGAGCAATATGACGTCTTTGTGGTTGTTGCAGACAACAGGCATTCCTGATGATTTATATCAGAAGGTGGATGTTTTTGCCACGACCCAAGAGGACTTTATGGCGAAGTCTATCTTCGTTAAATTACCTCATATTAAGTCTCCTTATCCAGCTTTAGACAGAAAACCTATTGATGTAAACTCGGAAACTACGGTGCATCTGGTCATCTTAGGAAAGAATGATTTGGCAGAGGCTTTGGCTATTAATGCTGCTTTAGTGGCTCATTATCCTAATTATTGCCGTGATCATCGTTTGAGAACACGTATCTCTATTGTGGCGGATGATATCTATGAATGGAAAGATCAATTGATACAACGCTATCAGCATCTGTTTGATAATTCTTATTATAGAATCATCAATCTTGAGGAAGAAAATCCCCATTGTCTTTGTCATCAACCTATGTATGGTAAGACTCGTGAAGATTTTGTGGATGTGGAGTGGGAGTTTGTGAACGGAAATTTGCGCAATGATGCTTTGAGGACAAAACTGTCGGAATGGGGCGAATCGGAAAATCAGCAACTTACAGTGGCAATTTGTACGGACGATCAGCAACGCAACTTTATAGAAGCGTTTACGCTGCCAGAGGAGTTGTATAAGAATCAGATTCCTGTGTTGTGCTATACAGAAGAGAGCGATATGATGAACTTGATTAAGAATGACGATAGGTATCAAACTGTATTCCCATTTGGCAGTTATATATGTCAAATGGGAATTCTTGAATCCTTGAAGCAACTTGCCATGAGAGTGAATTATGTATATGATTATTGTTTCTCATTGCCACATAATGCTCCCATTTCGTCTCCATCGGTTATTGATGAAAGCAAATTGGATAGTTTGTGGACACAAGTTGGTTCGCTTCCAAAGCAATATTCCAATATATTCAATGCCATGACCATTGGTTCCAAAATGCATTCGCTTGGACATGGGCAGGAAGATTGGCAAAGGTATTATGCTTTGTCAAAGCAAGAAATAGAGATAATGACAGAGGTAGAACACAACAGATGGAATATGGAAGAACTAATTCTTGGTTATCGACCTGTGACTGACGATGAGCAGAAAATGATAGAGAAGGATATATCTTTAAAAAAGAAATTTCGTGAAAAGAAAATACACTATGACATAAGGGCATTTCATGACCTACGTCCTGATGCGACAGGTAAGCAAGTCTATGTCTATGACTTGGCACTTACTCAAGGCATTCCGCTCATAGTAAAAAGCTGTTTCCGTTAGTTTTTAAGGAGTTCCATTTTTGTTCTCTTACTAAATGAATTTCGAAATATCATGTATTATAAGTTGACATACCATAATTCTGTAGATAAAAAGCAAGTAGGAGATTTCTTCCTATGTGGAGCCCAGAAGTTGGATATAGGACAGACAAACTGTTGCGAACTTAGATTGCCTGAATCTTCTGATTTTGAACCTGTAGTTTTTGCAACCATTTTGTGCAAACAAGAAGGGAAAGGATATTTTATCATCAGACGAACAGACTTCCATGAGTTGCAGATTAATGGGAAACTATTGAATATTTGCCAATCCTTGAAAGATGGCGACTTGATTTCTTTTGTGGTTGATGGAAAGATCATATCACTTTTGTTTTCTATATATAATGATGGCGAATATAGTGCTTCGATGGGAGTTGTTTATAAGAAGTATAAGCCAAATCGAAAAATTCAATATGGGATAGCTGGTATTGCATTTTTGGCACTTTTGATATCCGCTTTGTCAATGTGTTTCAGGAAAGATTATCATATCCTTCGTCATGAGAACATAGATGCTTATGATGCTTCTATTTATCATATTCATGTAGATTCCGTTTATCTTCTACAAGACAGCATTATAAATGGAAAGGTGGAGGAACAGATGTTGGAAGCTATTGCTTTAGATAGGCAGGTTGCTGGAACTTGTTTCCTGACATGTGATAGCTTGTTTGTAACAGCTCGTCATTGTGTAGAACCTTGGATAAATGATGAGGATTGGAATGGAATTTCTTATGATGACAAGATGTCTCCTGCTGTGAGATTGGCAACGATGGCAGAGACTCGTAATATGATGTTGGGAGAAGAAAAATATAAAGTCAAGGCTCATTGTATAATCAGCAAGGGTCTTGAACTATATGAGTATTATTCCACAGATTTCCATTTTAATAAGTCGAGAGATCAAGTCGTTTGTCTTGGAACTGATCAGCATCCTATCTATTGTCGAACCATTGTTCCATTAGCATCCAGACGTGACATGGAATTGGGTGATTTTGCCTATGTGGAATCCAAAGGTCTGAAGGGAAATCTCCAATTAGCAGATATGAAGGATATGAAGGCTTTTAGGAAACAGGCAGATAAAGACATTGTAGCCATCGGATTTCCATTGAATGATAACCAAGAAGAAGGTATTTGCGCAAAGGCATTTGGTAATAGTCAGAATGTGGAGTTGGTAAAGAATGATAGCGAAATAGCAGGTTGCATACAAATGTCGGCACCTATCAATCCTGGCAATTCTGGAGGTCCTGTCTTGGCAAAAATTCAAGATAGAATTTTAGTGATAGGAATCGTTTCTAAGGCGGATGGACAAGCAACGCAAGGTACATTTTGGGCAGTTCCTTCTACAGAAATTGTTTCATTGAAGCAACGTGGAGGAAATATTATTGATACTTTAATATTTAGAAGATGATTTGTTTGGATGAGATAGTCGGCTATATGACAGAAAATTCCATATGGCATCTGATGGATTTCCTGTTGAGAGCAAGGTTCGACAAAACACCTGCTCATTTGAATCCTTATATGATAGGAGTAGATCATGATGAGTTCTGCTTTTTAGAGAAAAATGTAGAAAAATCAAATGTAGAGGAAAGCGAATATGTTTGGCAAATCGGGCATCTTGCCTTTTATGCATTGATGGGAATGCCAGCCTTTGGTGCAGATGATGATAGAACCCAGACACCGCAAACGGAAGTTCCTTATATAGGTGTCTCTCATTGTAGCGAAACTTTGAGCAGTCTGATTCATAGATGTCTTCTTTTCGAGTCCTCAAGAAGACCCAAACTGTCTGATTTGCAACAATATATTGCAGACAACATGGATAAAAAACTATTTCCAAAGAAAAAGATAACCAATGCGAAGGGTAAGAACTATTCAGATTCTTTGGTCAACTTTTGGCCAGAGGAGATGGTTACAGTCATAGTTTTGATATTGATGATGGTATGTCCCAATATTGCTTATGCCCAAACCGATGTACCCAAGGAAATGGTCACTATTATAAATAGGTGTAAATCTTTGCGTACTTCAGCAAATGCTAATAAAGTGTCTCGTGAATTCCTTTTTGACAAACAATGGACTCTCATGGATGAAATTGATATAGATAGGCATGGCGAATGTACGGTCAAAGATAGGGTGACGATGTTCGGGGTCAATGACATGGGATACCGCATTGCTAAAAGACAAAATGGCGTAACCAATATGGGTGGCAGATTCCGTAATGGGCAAGATGAGCGGTACAAGTTTTCTTTTATTGAAATTACGGTTAAGAAGAATATGTCAGTGAGCTATGAGATAACTGGACGACAAGGATTACAACAGTTTGCTGTTCTGCCTTATCATAATACATCGTTATTTACAGTTTCAGTGACCAAAGGAGGAAAAATATTTGGTAAAGCTACTATGAGGGATGGGACTTGCTTTGTACAACTCGACAAAAAGGTATCAAAGAGTGATAGTTTTAAGCTGTCGATACAAAACAAGACTGGTAAAAATATGGCTTTTGTAATCGTTAATTACAATCCAGGAAAATGAAAGGTATGATGAGTAAAGTTCTTCTTCTGTTTGCTTTGTTGTCTTTTTCCCCCTTTGTAGGGAAGGCACAAGAACATTTTTTCTCTAATCAGGTGGTAGATGATTATTTCATGGCTTACGACCTGAATGAGAAAAAGGAATATATCAAAGCCTTTGATGTACTAAAAAAGGTGGAAAGGGAGATGGACAATAGTTTGTCGCAGAAAGGTATAACTGTAACCGATCTTCATGAAGATGATTTTTTGATGCCATATTGGGCTGTAAAGAAAAGTCTGGGAGAGGTGGCTTATAAGTTAGGACTATATAAGGAAATGGATGCTTGTAGCAAAGGTCTGATGGATATATTCGGCAAACATGTTTTTAAAGAACAAGCTAACTATAATACTTGTCTTGCCGATTTATATAGGATTGCAGGTAATTCTTGTTTTTTGCAAGGAATATATCAGGAGGCAGAGGCATATCTAAAAATGGCTTTGCCAATGAAGTCTGCAGATTTTGATTTTGCTGATGCATTACGAGATGACTTGGCTCAAATATACTATCAGCAGGGTAGGTATTCGGAAGCTATCACTCAGCTCGATTCTATTTTGGCTGGACCTCGATATAAGGAGAATGCACGAGTGAGAGGTATGGAATCTCTTCGCCAAGAGATTATGTCGCAACGGGCTTTATGCTTAGCTCGTAACGGGAAATATAACGAAGCCTATGAAATCATGCAATCCATATTGGGTTATTTCAAACAGCATCGTGACGACAAAAGAAGAGCAGAAGCATTGCGCAAAACTGCTAAGATTCTCATGTTGAAGTATGATGGGACAGGAATTTATAACCCTCAGGCTTTACAATATTATAAGGAATATCTCGCTTTGTCCAAAAAGTTCATTGATCAGAATTTTGTCCGCATGTCAGTTTCCGAAAGAGAACAGTATTGGTTGGCAGAGCAACCTTTTGCCACAGACTGTTATCGTCTGGAAGGCAGGGATGCAGGTTTTCTCTATGATGTAGCCTTGTTCAGCAAAGCTATTCTACTGCAAATGAATAGGCAATTCAAACCAGACATGAGTCTATCGAATAGAAAACAAACTCTTTCTTCCATTCGAACTACTTGGCTGGATGTGAAAAGAGCTATGCCGCGAGGTTCATCGGCCATAGAGTTTATCACTTATGAAAAGAGAGGAGAAATTTATATAGGTGCTTTAGTGATTAACAAAGAGAGCAAGAGCCCTGTATTTGTAGAGATTATTTCATATGATTCCTTATTTAATTATCCCTTGGAGAATGGTATTACCTTAGGAGAAGCTTTATCTTCCAATGAGTCAGAGATGAAGAACCTGATTTATCGGAATTTGAATTTGAGGAATTTAATATGGAATCGTAAATTAATAAATGTAATAGGGCAGTCTAAGTCTATATATTTCGCAGCAGATGATTTATTGCATCTCCTTGCAATAGAATATCTTTTACCGGAAAAGTTGGAAAGGAAACCATTTTATAGAATGACTTCCACCAGGTTGTTGGCAGAACGTTCACACAAACAGAAAATTAGCAACGTTCTATTTTGTGGTGGTGTGAACTATGAGTCGAAAGAAAAAGAAGAAGAAGGAAAGAATAATGATAAGGTAGCATATTACAGAATGTCGCATGAGATTATGGGTCTTCCTTATTTGTCCGGTTCACTAACAGAGGTTGATAGCATTTCTATTTACAGGAACAATCCAAAGGATAGTATTTTGGTTGGAATGCAAGCTTCCGAGGGAGTTTTGCGAAATATCTTAGGGAAATATTCTGTCATTCATCTGGCAACACATGGATATTTGTCAAATTCTACATCCTATGCTTCTGACTTGATACCAGCATCAGCAGACGAACAGTTATCTAATAGTTGCTTATTTTTGGCAGGAGCGGAAAGTTGCATGAGCAATAGTAGTTTCAGTCCTGATAATTATGATGGCATCTTGTCTGCAAGAGAGTTGGCAGATCAAGACTTGTCTCATGTTAGTCTTGTTGTCTTGTCTGCCTGTCAGTCGGGCTTAGGATATATTTGTACAGATGGTGTGTATGGACTTCAGCGCGGATTGAAAACTGCAGGTGTGAAAGCCATCATTGCAAGTCTGTGGAGTGTTGATGATCAGGCTACTATGCTGTTGATGAGAAAAATGTATGAATATCTTGGTCAGGGAAATCCACTGCATGAAGCTTTTTCCAAGGCGAGATTGTATCTGAAAACGGCAACGATAGAAGAACGTTATCACCGTTCTCAACTTCCTGACCTTATTGTTGAGAAGAATTTTGATGATCCTATGTATTCTGATGCCTTTATCTTGATAGATGGCAATGAATGAGAAGGACGAATATAAAGATATAGTTAACGTAAGTATAAACATAAATGATATAAAAAGATGAAGAAGCAAGTTGTTTTATTGCTGTTGTTATTAATTTGCAGTTCTCGTTCTTTTGCTCAAGGGCCGATGACGGGTGTACAACCTAAAGATGGCATGATGGGTAATTTACAAAATATGCAGATGGATAATTTTGAGGTGAATGTCAACCAAATGGATGATGAAACCAGAAAAAAACTGAATCAAGTGGCTGCTATCTATCGTTCTAAAAGTAGAGGAGCATTCACAGATATAAGTAAGTCTATGCTGTACGGAGGCGTTTCTTCCGTTTTCACTGTCATTAGCAATGAGATCATATCGTTGACAAAGATACGCTCACAGCAAAAGAAAAAGTGGATGGAAATGAGGCAAAATGAGTGTTTGTTTATAGATAGTTTGCAGTCTTCTAAAGGACAGAGCGATTTCTATAGGAAGCCATCCGTTCATGGTGCCTTGGATCCAAGCGATATGAATTTTGATGGAATCACTTTCCGAGCCAGCCGTAATGGAAATGAGATTCTCAAGATGGTGTGTCATATTGATACCACCAAGTTCTCCCATTTATTCTTGCATAGCAAGTTTTATTTAGTATTGGATAGTGTCGTGTTTCATCCATACCAGTCGTATCTGCCAAATTTGTCTGCCAATCGCATAAGGGGTGTTGACTCAAAAAGTTCTAAGGAACAGATTGACTATTGGAATATGATCAGCAAATTTAGTTTCTCCGAACAGCAATCTCCTACCATCAATATCCGCATGGACTTCTCTTCATCATGGATTAATGAGGCAGTACAGGTTTATCAAGATGTGAAATTGGGTTCTTTCAGTGTAAATATTCCTATCAATGAGATGGATTTGGGAAAGGATTCCGTCTATGTTTATAGTCGTCAGGAGGCTTTGATGAAGCATAAACAGTTGATAGATATTACGGGCGACTGTTTTGTGATACCTCGTTCTTATATGCCTGTAGCTGCCAACAATCCTTCTTGGGGTACTGGTGAATATAAGATGAAAGTAGTGATGAGCGAGCGATGCCAATATAACCCTACTAAAGGCCGTTCCAGCAATTGGCACAAAGACTACAAGCAGCTGGTTAGGTTGCAGAATCATGGTAAAGCCAAAAACGAATACATGATGAATGTTGTCTCCTCTTTTAAGGAGAGCAAGGATAATATCATCAAAGCAACCTATACACCATTGATTAATAGCCTGCAAAACTCTTTAGGATTGAATGCGACGGGTAGCGCAGCAGGTAGTAAGATGGGTGCGATGGGAGGAATGCAAGGTATGCCAAAGAAACCATAAGTTTATATTTTTTTTATGATTACACGAAAATACTCTTTCAATAATTCTACTGTAACTATAATTTTTGGTAATATTCTTGATTCCCAAAAAGAAGTTTTGGTAAGTTCTGATGATTGTTATATAACGATGGGTGGTGGTATATCTGGGTGTATTGTCAAAACTGGTGGTAGAGCTATCTATGATGATGCACAAAAGCAGATTCCTGCCAAATTGGGAAATGCTATAGTTACAACGGCAGGTAGTCTGAAGCAAAAATACATTTTCCATGCAATCACTATTGACAATGAATATGCGCATAAAAGACATGAGGAAGATTCACAGCAAAAAATAGAAATTCAGGAATTTATTGTTGTTCATTCTGTAAAGTATTGTCTGCGTTTATTAAGTAATCTTGGTTTGTCGTCTATTGCTTTTCCTGCAATTGGTGCTGGTGTCGCAAGGATACCTTATAAAAAGGTTGCTCAATCTATGGCATCTGCTATATCTGAATTTTTGATAAATACCAACAAGCACTTTGAGATAGAGATCTACTTATATGATAGATATGGTAAAATGGAAAATTGGGATTTCCTTCCTTTCTTTGAAAGTTTTTCCAGTGCCGAAGCCTGCTCAGAGCAAGTCCACAAATTCGAACTTCATAAACAAGCAGTAGAAGAAAATAATGAAAAATTGGATTTTTCAGATGTTGAGATTTCTAAAACTGCTTATACAAAACATGGAATACATAAGGTATTTATTAGTTATTCTCGTAAAGATGAAGATAAGACAAAAGGAATATGTTCCTTATTGAATGATATGGGGATTCCCTATTGGATAGATGTTGATGGTACCTATAGTGGAGAAAATTTTAAAGAGGTTATTGTAAATGCCATTAAGCAGTCACAATTGGTACTATTTGTTTCTACTAAAAATTCTAATGCTTCTCTCAATGTTGCCAAAGAAATAAGTTTAGCAGACAAATATAATAAGGTAGTTATTCCAATTAAATTAGATAACTCGCCTTTTGCTCCTAAGATAGACTATGATCTTAATTGTATTGATGCCATCGAATTATATGATTTTACTCAAGAACAAATGGAAAAACTGAGGAAATGCATCCAAGGAAAGTTGGCTATTGAGGATAGTAAAGTAAAATAATATAATCTTTAGTATATGGAACATCTTATCGATGAGCTGTATGTCGTAAAAGACTGAAAAGCTGTACTTCGAGACAAGAAGGAGGTAAAGGCTGACTTCATATTGCCACTCATGGTGCATATAGGGTTCAAAAGGGAAGCAATGTCGAACAGCATCCTTGCTTTTGCTGGCTGCCATTTAAAAAGATTGAGAAATATGAGAAAAATTGTAATATTCTTTATGGTTTTATTGGGCACATGTAATATGTTGGCTCAATCTGTTTTTGTACAAAAAGGTATTACTTTTCGTTACAATGGTAAGAATCCACGTACACCACTCGGTGGAGTGTATGTGAAGACTGCAACTTCACCCAATGGTGTCGTAAGCAATGAAAATAATGGTGTTTTTTTCTTGAAACTACAGAATGTTAAGATGGGTGACCGACTCGGTAGGGCAACGGTTAGTAAGAAGGGTTTGATGGTATTCAACCAACAGGCAGTGGATGAATGGAGTGCAAGGAAAGAGCCGCTTAAACTGATACTCTGTGATGCCAATCAATTTCAGAAGCAGAAAAACAACCTTATCTCTATTGGAAGAAATCAAGCAGAAAAGAAATATAAAAAGAGGTTGGCTGAACTTGAAAAGAAAAACAAGGCTCAGCAACTCACCCTTGATGAATATTATGCGAAATTAGATTCCATCAATAGAGATCGTGATAATGCCGAGAAACACATGGAAGAGTATGCTGATATGTTTGCTCGTATTGATGAGAGTGAGGTGGATACGCTTGCTCAGAGGGCTATCGAACTGTTTAATCAAGGACAATTGGAGGAGGCCATTAAATTGTTTGAACAAGGCAACTATCTTGAAAAACTTGACGATGCATTAAAGATTAAAACCCAAGCAGAAGAATTGCGCCAAAAAGCTGATTCTGCAGAGGTTCTTGCAGATAAGGATATTGAGGAATATAAGAAGAGTATCCAAGCCCAAGTGTCAGCTTATAAAATGAGTAATGAATGGGATAAGGCTGCTGAATTATTGAAAGGATTGGCTGATAAATTGCAAACGCAGGATGTTATTTGGAATTATGCATTTTTTTCTCAGAATCAAAATCAATTTGTTGAGGCGGAAAAATATTATAAGCTCTCTATAAAGAAATTATCAATCCTTTCTAACACAAGACTTGAGGCCTACGAGTTTTATATTGCAGCAATCTATAATAATCTCGGCCTTTTATACGGAACCACTCAGCGTTTCGCCGATAGCGAGCAGATGCATCAGTTAGCCTTGGAAAAACGCAAACGATTGGCAGCCACTAATCCTCTGGTCTACGATCCTGATTTGGCTATGAGCTATAACAACCTCGGTATTTTATACCACGATATCCAGCGTTTCTCCGATAGTGAGCAGATGCATCAGTTAGCCTTGGAAATACGCAAACGTTTGGCAGTCACTAATCCTCAGGCTTACGAACCAGATTTGGCCGCAAGCTATAATAACCTCGGTGTTTTATACCACGATATCCAGCGTTTCTCCGATAGTGAACAGATGCATAGGTTAGCCTTAAAAATACGTAAACGTTTGGCATACACTAATCCTCAGGCTTACGAACCAGGTTTGGCAGCAAGTTATAACAACCTCGGTGTTTTATACAGCGATATCCAGCGTTTCTCCGATAGCGAGCAGATGTACAATTCAGCCTTGAAAATATATAAATGTTTGGCTGTCACTAATCCTCAGGCTTACGAACCAAATTTGGCTATAAGCTATAACAGCCTCGGTATCTTATACTACGACACCCATCGTTTCTCTGATAGTGAGCAGATGTACAATTCCGCCTTGAAAATACGCAAACGTTTGGCAGTCACTAATCCTCAGGCTTACGAACCAGATTTGGCCGCAAGCTATAATAACCTCGGTGTTTTATACAGCGATATCCAGCGTTTCTCCGATAGCGAGCAGATGTACAATTCAGCCTTGTTAATATATAAACGTTTGGCATACACTAATCCTCTGGTCTACGAACCAAATTTAGCTATAAGCTATAACAGCCTCGGTGTTTTATACAGCGATATCCAGCGTTTCTCCGATAGCGAGCAGATGTATAATTCAGCTTTGGAAATATATAAACGTTTAGCAGTCACTAATCCTCAGGCTTACGAACCAAATTTGGCTATGAGCTATAACAATCTTGGTGTTTTATACCGAGCCACCCAGCGTTTCTCCGATAGTGAGCAGATGCATCAGTTAGCCTTGGAAATACGTAAACGTTTGGCATACACTAATCCTCAGGCTTACGAACCAGATTTGGTAATAAGCTATAATAACCTCGGTATCTTATACCATGACACCCATCGTTTCTCCGATAGCGAGCAGATGCATCAGTTGGCCTTGGAAATATATAAACGTTTGGCAGATGAAAATCCTCAGGTCTACGAACCAAGTTTGGTAGCAAGTTATAACAACCTCGGTGTTTTATACCGCGATAACCATCGTTTCTCCGATAGCGAGCAGATGCATAGGTTAGCCTTGAAAATACGTAAACGTTTGGCATACACTAATCCTCAGGCTTACGAACCAGGTTTGGCAGCAAGTTATAACAACCTCGGTGTTTTGTACAGCGACATGCAACGTTTTGCAGAGAGTGAGCAGATGTACAATTCCGCTTTGGAAATATATAAACGCTTGATGGGAGAGAATGCGCATTTTTATGGTCAAAGATTGGCGAATTGTTTGTTTTTGCTTGCAGAATTACAAGTTAAACAAGAGAAATATGCAGAAGCTATATCTCCTTTAGAGAAAGCCTTGGATTTCTATAAAAAAGAAGCTGAACAGGGAAAGTCAATAGATTATTATACCGAAGCAATGTTATTGCTTCATCAACTTTATAGTCAAGAGAAAAAATACTCTCGGGCATATCAATGCTTTAAGCAAAACATACCGTTACTGAAGACTTTGTATCAATCAGATAATGGCAATTATACAGAACTGTTGAATGATATTTTTGTGAGCCAATCCTTCTATTCCATTTTCGAAAAGCAATATACAGAAGCTGAAAATTATTCAAGAGAAGCTTTGAAAGTTGATTCAACAAAACACGTAGCTTATAGCAATCTTGCAGCTGCTCTCCTCTTTCAAGGCAAATACCAAGAGGCAGAAAATATATATCGCCAATATAAATCAGAATTGAAAGAAGGTTTTCTTTCTGACTTCGAGGAATTTTCCAAAGCAGGTGTTATTCCTAAGAACAGAGAAGAAGATGTAGAAAAAATAAAGCAATTATTATTGAAAGAATAAGCATGAAACAGCAAGAATATAAATATTTCGCCTTTATATCTTATAACTCCCTCGACTACAAGTGGGGAAAGAGAATACAGAAAAAACTGGAGCGTTATCGTATGCCTGCTACTCTATGTAGTAAACATGGCTGGAAAAAGAATCCGATGCGTCCTGTATTTTTTGCTCCTACCGACATACAGCCAGGAGGATTGTCATCTGAACTGCAAGAACGACTGAAGGCATCCCGAAACCTTATAGTGATTTGTTCGCCTAACTCCGCACGCTCTGAATGGGTGGGAAAGGAAATCGCCTTCTTCCATCAGTTGGGACGTACTGAGCAGATACATTTTTTTATCGTTGATGGTATTCCGCATAGTGGAAAGGAAGAGACTGAATGTTTCAATCCAATAGTCAACGAATTAAGCTTACCCGAAATCCTTGGTGCTAACATCCATGAGAAAATATACCATTGGCCATGGCTGAATAGAGAAAGAGCATATGTGCAACTTATCACCAAGCTATTAGGTGTTGAATTTGATAGTATTTGGCAACGCCATAAGCGTATGCTCATGGAGAAGGTTGCGGCATGGATAATAGGTTTCTTCTTCGTATTTGTAACCATGATGGGTGTCTGGATGTATGGTCAACTTGTCGATGTCGCCATCTCGCTACAAGAGGCGACGCTATACAACAAGAACCTGCCTCCTATGAAGAATGCCGTCGTCACTCTGTCGTTAGATAGCGAGACCAAGACTGATACAATCCAGAATATTAAAGGTCTGGCTCATTTCCAAAACATACCTCACCGCTATATAGATAAAGAAGTGCGTATTACATTCAAGTGTACCGACTTTTCTGTTGTTGACACTATTGTCACCTTGCAGAGACATACAACAATTAACATCTCTCGTGATGCTTCCGTCTATGGAAATATTCACTTCCGTCTATGGAGCGAGTCTAAAGGAACATTTGTGGGCAATACAAAGATACAGATTGAGGATATGCTTGCCATATCGAACGCTAAGGGTGAAGTGAAATTGAAAGTTCCGTTGTCCAGACAAAGGACTGAATATAAATTGCACTCATCAGTCTTTTTAAAAGATAGTGTACTTTTTATGCCATATGGCAAGGACTGTGTAATTAGAACGAAATAGGGTCAGGAGAGATAGTCCGTGATATGAAAGAATAACCATGATAGATTTTTCATCACAATATAGTTTAGTAACAAAATAGGTGATTTATGAATAAGAACAATTACACCCCACATCCTATCGACACGAAAAATGTTGGTTTACCCATGGAATTGCAAGCTTTGGCAGAAGATATTGCCAAGAATGTGCATGAGGTATGGGCATCTGGACGGATGAAGGATGGCTGGACGTATGGTGAAGAGCGCAATGATGCGGAAAAGAAACATCCTTGTCTTGTCCCATATGAGGATTTGAGCGAGGAAGAAAAGGAATACGACCGTAATACGTCAATTGAAACAATCAAACTTATTTTGACGTTGGGATTTAAAATTTCTAAAGATTGACGAAACATTTTGAAGTTAAAAAGCAAGAATATATGATTTCATGTATTCTTCTTTGTAATTATTTTCTTTCAAATTTCACCAACTTGTTTTTAGTCAATGTAGCACTCGAAAAATGGATTTTAGTATAAAAATCATCCTTATTTTACAACTTTACGCATCAAAACTTAATAGTAATGCCTTATTACTGTTTCCATGTCCTACGACTATATACTCCCATATCGTACAACTATAGTTCTCATGTTGTACGACTATAGGGTGCCATGTCGTCGACATGAGAACTTATAAACATAACCCTTCTAATACAAGAAAACATAACTCTCTGATTTTCAGTATCTTCTTTTCCTTGTTCATATTCTCAATATTTACACACAAATAAGAATCAATTGAAAAAACAGAAATCTCAGCGAGGAAAATATAAAGAGAATTTCACGAATTACCTGATTAATAATCCTCTGAGAATTCAACAAGTAAGTGTAAAATTTCAACAAGATTGGCGTAAATACGACATAAAAATGAATAGCGAGAACTGGGTTGTTTCAATTAACTATCAAAAACTTCTTATAATCTTTAACTATTTATTTTATAAAAGTGTATTAACTTAAAAACTATTAAAAACTGCATTGTTGTTGATATTTTCTTCTATTTCTTATTTCATTTTCAAATTCTTTTTATAACTTTGCAATCGGACTGTATAGCCAGACGATTGTTGTCGCTGCAAGACGAGTTCTTGTATGATGACTGACCTGGCAGCCTACGCCGTGCAGAGTGTAGCGAAGTCAAAGTGGCATATCTACATAAAAGCGGGCATTGGGTGGGATGACAGTCCAGACATAATGGAAGGCGTTTATCGACGCTGTGTTTAAGGCAGTCTGTAAATCTAGCAAATTAACAGTAATTCATAGTCTTGAACGTAGTCAACGGTAGATGTCCCGGGTGTGATTTATCAATCCCGTGGAGACCTTGTAAGCACGGATTGTACCCTTAAGGGCGCAGTCTATTGTATTATAATAGGTCTCTTTACGGACGTGATTTTCATATCGGCGTGGGCTCTGACGTTGTCTGTTCAACTATGATAGGCAATTGCTAGAGCCTCAGACTGTGGAATAGACAACAAGACGATTCCACGCTTTTTTTGTATGTTACAATTTAACGAATTTCTGTCTAGAAATTTGGTTTGCACCGATATGAAAGTCGATGAATGGTCATCGGAAGATGGTCACACCCCAGGAGGTGGTAAAACATCTCCCAGCGCTGGACTTACCTCCAACGCCCTCCCCGAAGCTCAAAGCATTGTACCCGCAGAGAGTTCACAAACAGGGGTGTCCACAAGAAATGCTCTAATAGTAACAAAGCCTAAACCTCAAAAGCAGAAAGAAATTCCTCATTGGTATGCCTTGCGTACCACTTATGGTAGAGAGAAAAAGGCATACGATTATATGACAGCAAAAGGCATTACGGCTTTCTATCCTACCACTAATGTAGTAAAACTTATAAAAGGTAAGCGCAAAGTAGTTACCGAATCCCGTTTACCAAACATTTTCTTCGCCTACGGTACTGAAAAACAAATTAAAACTTTTGTTTACGACAATGTTAACCTTCCATATCTCCGTTTTTATTATCGCCATTTTCACGTTGGTCCCAGAATAGACAAAACCCCTTTAATAGTTCCTGATGATCAGATGGATAGTCTGAGAATCATATGTTCTGCAGATTCTGATAATACTATTGTTTCTTCTGTAGAAGTACCCAAGTTTGAAAAAGGACAGTTGGTAAGGGTTATTGATGGAACTTTCAAAGGAGTAATCGGAAGAGTTGCCAGATGGCAAGGGCAACAGAGAGTAGCGGTAGTAGTAGATGATTTGGTAACGGTGATAACAGCTTATGTGCCGAGTGCGTTTTTGATGAAATTAAAATAAACAACAATAAATATGGAAACGACATATTTCATAGCACCATTGTTAGGTGGACTTATTGGTTATATAACTAATGATATTGCCATACGCATGCTGTTTCGTCCTCATAAGGCAAAATATTTGTTTGGTATTCACATTCCATTCACACCAGGAATTATACCAAAGGAGAAAGGACGTATTGCAGAAGCTATCGGTGGGGTAATCAGTGAAAATCTAATGAACAATGAGGTGTTGGAAAAATACCTTTTGTCCGATGAGATGATAGGTAAAGTACGATCTGCAGTAGAGGGATTTATCTCTACTCAGCAGCAGAATCAAGAGAGTGTGGCTCGTTTTTTAGGGCATTATTTGTCTAAAGACGAAATAGATTCCATAGCACAAAACATCAATCAAAGTATCACCGAGCAGACTTACGAAAAACTTGCAGACTCATCAGTAGGAGATAAAGTTGCTCATATCGCTATCGATCATGTGGCACAAAAGTTGACTATTGATGGTGCTCAAGAATTGCTTTCTGGCATTGGTGGTGCATTGGGTGGTTTGAAAGGTATGGCTGCAGGTCTTTTTGGTGGCAATATTGTTGCTAAATTCTTAGGAATGCTTCGTGAACCTGCTGAGCATTTTCTGGCCAAGAACATTAATACGATGCTTCGAGATAATGGCGAAGAGATTGTTTCGAATATGATAGGTGGAGAGGTAGATAATTTCTTGAATAAACCTGTTTGTAAATTACTTGAAGGACATGAAGAACAGCTTGCCCAGACAGTAGATTCCATTGAATCCATTTATCGTAGCATCATAACCGAGCATTTACCTAAGATACTTGAATCTATTGATATCAGCAAAATCGTTCGGGAACGTATTAATGAAATGGACGTAAACGAGACCGAAAAACTCATATTCCAAGTCATGGATAAGGAACTTAAAGCTATTGTATGGTTAGGTGCTTTGTTAGGCTTGTTGATGGGTTGTATTAATTGTTTTGTTTGATTTTGAAGAAGAATTAAAAAATAGAAGTTATGGATATAAAGGAAAAAATCCAAGAGATTATAAACCATCGTAAGGGATTGGGAACTTATGTGGGAAAAGGACATTTGGATGAGGTAAAAAAGAAAAAGGATTTCTTTATAAAACTTATCCATTCGGTAGAAAAGTTTAAAAACTTTCGAGAAGTTGCTCTTCAGCAGATTACTGACCAAACTGGAGAATATTATATAATGTCTTCAGAAAATCCAATGTTTGCGCAATGTTTAGAAGATGCTTCCCCGAATCAAGTGATAGAAGAAGCTAAAAATGCACTGTCTCAAATAGAACGTTTGGAAAAACGTTTTAGCAGAGATACTGTCAATATAAGCGTTGTCGGTAGAGCAAGACAGGGAAAAAGTAGATTGTTGCAATCTATAAGTGGATTGGCAAATGAAGTGATACCAGCTTCAAATGGTGGAGATTGTACTGGTGCAAAATCGGTAATAACTAATCATGTGGGAGAGTCTTATGCTCATATCAAATTCTATGATGAACTGGAAATGATAGAGCAAATCCAAAAGTATATGGATGCAATAGGTATTCATCGTAAGCTTACAACTTTGGCTCAAGTACCATCTTTGAAAAGTGATATTGAAGATTTTATTTCGACACAGTCTGGAGTAAGTGGCAAGAAACAATCCTATTTTGAGCATTTTCGAAAGTATGTGGATTTCTACGATGAATATAAAGGATATGTTGGGACAACATTGGTTGAGAAAGATCTCAATCAAGTTAGAAAATACGTTGCTCAGTATGGTGTGGATATGCAGCCTACTTATGCCTATCTGGCTGTGAAAGAGGCCGAGATATTGACACCTTATCCATATTCCGATGCAGGCAAGATCGTTTTGATTGATACTATAGGTTTGGGTGATACTTCTTTGGGAATTCGGGACAAGATGATTCGTACACTAAGGGAGGATAGTGATGCTGCCATTCTTGTACGTTTACCGAGTGCTAATGGTGATGGTATCAGAGAAGAGGATGATGAACTATATGACTTGATTAGCGAAGCAATGGGTGCAGAGGCCTTGAGCAAATGGTTATTCTTAGCTTTGAATGTTTGTGATGAGTTGGGAAACATGAATTCTGGTCTTGCCATGGAAAAGGCTTTTAAGTCAAGAAAGCTAAATTTCGCATTCCTGCAGATGCTTAATTGCGGAAGCCAACAAGATGTTGAGGAAAAATTGCTTAAACCCATATTGCTCTATTTATCAGATAACCTGTCTGATGTAGATAACAAAATGATTGCATCTGCCAACAAAACTTTTAGTCGCTGTTGGGAGAGTTATTATTCCTTGTGCAATAAGATTGATCAACTTTCTAATAATTCTTTTTCTGAGTCTCTGAATAGTGGTGGCTTGTTTGATGAATTGTATTCTGACGACTTAGCTTTAGCTCAAAAGTTGGAGCAGTTAACCTATAAATATAAGGGACATGATAATAAATGTCAGGTTATAGAGGATGAAGTGAGGAAGACTATCAAAAAGGTGGTGTTACTGAGTCCTACAGAAGAAGAGATACTTGCCGAATTGCAGTCTGGTAAACTTTCTGCGCATGTAAACATTGTATATGAGAATTTTGCAGACCACTTTAGAGCTTCTATCAGTGATCAGTTTGAGGAGATTAACAAGAGCGTAGTTGCTAATATCCAGGAAGACTTTAAAACAGAGATTATTCATATTTTGCGTGCTGATGATGGTGGAAAATTGAATGCTATTCCGTTAGCTTTGGAGTCGGACACTCCAAGCGATATGGAATGGATGGAGGCCTTTATAAATCAGAAATTGAATGATTTTCCTTTAGTGAAAGAAGCTTTTGAAAGTGTTCTGACTTATCGTTTAAATATTGAGGGCTATTTGGAGTGTAAGGTTAATAAATGTTTGGAATGTTTGGATCCCGAAGAAAAAGGCCAATTCTCTCAGTTGGATTTCTCTTCTGATACAACGAAGGAAGAGGAAGCTGAAAAAATAGAACAGGCTTTGTTATCTTCTATCAACCAATTGGCTGGATGTTTGGTAAACGAAATTCAGGATGTTTTGAAACTGCCTTACAGTTCTTTCTATGCTCGCATCCGTAAGTTTAGAGAGCGCATCATCTATTCTAAAAAAGGTGAAAGAGAACTGAAAAATATGTATCGCGAGTATGCTACGTCAATATGGAAAGATAAGTTTGCTGCTATTGCCAAAAAGCAGGGAGCTTTATCTGAAATAAATGAGTTGCAAGGGATGTTGGCTGCAAATCGAACAAAAAGTCTATTTTTGATAAAATTTTAATATATGGGATTATTGGATTACATAAAACCGAGCCGACCTACCATGAAAGTGTGCATGATGGGGCCAAAAGCTGTAGGCAAGACAACTGTTTTGACTGCGGTTTTTAATGAAACACAAAATTCTATAGCAGACACGAAACTGAACTTATTGGCATTGGGTGATACCAATGCAGAATTGATGGACCGTAAGTACAAGTTGAGTGCTATGTTTAAGAAGAAGTTGGATGTTGTGGATCGTCCGCAAGGAGGAATCTCTGCATCATCAACAGAAAGCCGATTTGATTTTTCTTTTGGCTTTATAGGAAAAGAACCCATTCTTGATTTGATGATTAAGGATTTCCCGGGTGAAATGATTGTCAACAATCAAGAGAGGGTAATTGAATTCATCAAAGAGTCTAAGGCTGTGTTCATCGCAATAGATACTCCTCACCTGATAGAGAAAAATGGTGAGTTCAATGATGTAAAAAATAAGCCTTCAATAGTAATCGAATTATTCAAGAAGGCCATATCTTCTTTAAATGAAGAGAAATTAATCGTTTTAATTCCTCTGAAGTGTGAAAAGTACTTCCATGAGAAACGGATGAGTGAGGTGTTAGGACGCATCAAAGAAGTATATGCTCCATTGATAACTCTATTGAAGGAGAACGAAAATATGTGTTGTATGGTTTCACCTATCTTGACATTGGGAGATGTGGAATTTGATGATTTTACTTATGAGAATAATCTTGTAAAATTAGCTCCTGATAATTGTCCTGATAGTGTGCTATATAAATATGTGGGTGAGAGCCGTTACACTCCTTTATTCTGTTCTCAACCTTTGTATGCTTTGCTGTCATTTGTTGCTGCTCAATATAAACGCATGGATAATGGCTCAATCTTAGATAGAATTAAAAATTTTGTATTTAATATTTTCAATAACAATGAATTGCTTTTCGACGAAATCGTAAAGATGGATAAAACACGTATCTCTAACAACGCCCCATTAGGGTATGAGGTACTTTGTGGAGGAGAGCTTTTCCATTATAATCATTAATAATTTTGCCATGTTTAAAAATTTGTTGGATGATCTCAAACAAAAAGCTTCAGAAGTAGTAGCGAACCCTCAAAAGGCAATCCAAGAAGCAACGAGGACTGTATCAAAGGTGACTTTGGATGCGGTAAAGGTTGCTACAGATGTTGTTGACTCTTGTGTTCTTTCTTCAAACTTAAATTTTGAGACGAAAGAAAAAATACAAGATAAGTTGCAAGATATTTCTATCAAAACAATCATGGCAAAAGAAGAATTAGAAACCCCAAAAGTGCTTATGGAACATAAAATAATAATGATGGGTGGACGCCGCTCGGGCAAGTCCACTATTTTGGCAAGTATCTTACAGTCTCTTCGTCTGACACCTGGCGGTATCTGTACAATCATTGATAAGACTGATTATACGCAGATGGTTGACACCCCTTTTGGAACAAAGCCTGCTATTAAATTGGATACGAAGCAAAATGAAGTAAAAGGCTTTATCAAGAAAGTTGCTCCTAATTCTTCTTTCTTAGTGGATATGACTCCAAATTTTGGTAAAAGTTCTTATATTTTGGAGGTAAGTTCTGGAACTACGGCTATTGACTTTGAATTTGTAGATGTTCCTGGAGAGTGGATGCGTGCCAATTATAATGAACATGGTGAACATAAAAAATTGGAGGAGGAAGTTGCTTCTTCTGATGTGTTTGTCATTGCAATTGATACACCTTTTTTGATGAATCCTGATGATGAAGATGGAAGTATCAATGCAGTTTACAACAGAGTGAATGATATTACTCAGACGATGCTTCACATGAAAATTTCCGAGGGTGGCTTGGATAAGAAACAAATTATTCTTTGCCCTGTGAAATGTGAAAAATGGGTTCGTCATGGAGATACAAGAATTGTAGTAGAGAAAGTCCTTCATGCTTATCGTGATTTGATTAATAGATGGGTTGATGTTCCTGAAGTGACCATCCAAATTATGCCTATCCAAACCGTAGGTGGTATAGAATCAGATCGATTGTTGCCTGCTATGAGATATTTCAAGGATAGCAATGATAGAATGGGTACAAGTTGCTCAAAAGACCCGAATACAGGTTTGTGTATTGATGGCAGGGGAAGAATTTTAAAAGAAACGAGTGATTCTAATGTTGAGGAAGACAAATTTTGGCTTATTGATTATTTGGATATTCCTTTGTCATGGTACAGATTGAATGGAGTAGGTTATAAGCCTGTTTTTTGTGAACAGGTAGGCTATCATGTGCTGAAATTCCTCATAGAGAAAGAGGAAGAAGTTGTCAAGAAAAAAGCTGAAACAGATAATGAAACAAAACAAAATAGTTCTTGGCTTAAGAGATTTTTGATATCAATCTTTAAACCTACTTTTGGAGTTTATCTTCCTGTATGGAGAGATGTTATCAATGGCTTGAATGCGAAAGGACTCCTGAAGTTAAGCGGTGATGGTTTTGAATATGTTAAATCAAAAGTTAATTAATAGAATTCGGTTATGATAAAAGTATATTGTCAATATTCGTATGGAGGGTTTAAAACCTTCTATATCGAAGGGTTGGAAAATGAACCAATGGAGAAGGAAGTGATAGATGATACAGTCTATGATTTCCCTGAAGATGCTTACTGTTATTTTCAGTATGGAGGAGCAAAAATGGTCTATCGTCAGTTGAAAGATGGCAGATATGATTTGGTTGTAAGAGAAATCCCAAGTCTAAATACTGATGGAGATGGTCGTCAGATTCCATGTGCAGTTCAATTTGTTGGAGATGCTGAGGATAAACAAACCTTAGATCATTTGGCACAGGACATTGCTCATGATATGCTTTCTTTTGAGAATTTCTTTGCATACCTGTTCCGCATTCGCAAAGGCTTGCGTATTGATGGAAATAAACTTTATGAGTTTATCAAGAAACATTCTAATGGGGGTGACTACGGTACAGAAATCCCGCAATTACAGAATGTGTCTTCAATTAAAAATGGCGTAATGCTTTTTGTGCCTTTGTCAGAGAAGTTTGGTGTGGATAAATTCGTTACAGAAAATGTTTGTAATGAATTGGGACTCAATTACAAGGAACTGAAACATGCAAACTGTGTCATTCGAAATTCAGAACTGATCAAGCTTCAGAAGCATGAGGAAGAGCCTGAATACGGAGGATTACCTACTGTTACTTCTATTGATAACCCAAATGAGGATCCAACAGAAGAAGTCAATCTATTGAAAAAACAACTTTCTGATTTGGAGAAAGAGAAAAAGGCTTTGCTCGAAGAGGCGCAACAGATGAAGGCAAAAGTTGAAGCATTGGAGCAAAGCAACCAACAAATGAAAAAGTATTTGCTTTGTACTGGGGTTGCTGCTTTGGGATTTGCTGTTTTGAGTATTGTAGCTTTTTGCTCTTCGTGCAAATAATTAATGCAATTTAATAAAGTGACTATGAAACAGAAACTGATAAATTTACAAACTTCTTCCTATGAGCATCCTTTTGATAAAGCTGCCTTGGAAAAAGTTAATGCAATACCAATGCTTCCCAAGATTGTCAATTTTGTAATGAATTGGACTGTGATAAAATGGAAGATAGTCAGTATGTGTGGTAGTAATTTCCATGTTACGAAAGGTGCTTGTCCTGACCTGGCAGAATTGTCTAATGAAGTCTTTGATATATTAGATTTGGATAGACATCCAGAACTCTATATGGAACAAGACTATTATATTAACGCTTATACCACAGGGCATCAGAAAGATGCTTTTATCGTCTTATCTACAGGAAGTGTGGATAGATTAGACGACGGAGAATTGCAATTTGTAATTGGTCATGAGGCAGGACACATCAAGTCAAATCATGTATTATATCATTTGATGACTGCATATTTGGCCCAGATAGTATCTGCCATACCTGGAGCATCAACAGTATCCTTGCCATTACAGACGGCGCTTTGGTATTGGAATCGTATGTCAGAATTTACCGCTGACCGTGCGGGATTATTGGCTTGTCAAGATTTAAATGCTGCTTTGAGTGCTATTATGAAGATGTCGGGTCTCCCTCTAAAGTATTATGATACAGCTTCTGTGGAAGGCTTTATGCAGCAGGCACGAGAATTTGATAAGAAATATGGAGGTACAACAGATAAAATCATCAAGACATTGACCATTTTTGATGAAGATCATCCTTGGACGATTGTCCGTGCTTCTGAACTTATCAAGTGGTATGAATCTGGTGAATATGAACGTATCCTGAATGGTACAAAACCAAAGATTTGTCCTGTATGCGGACAGGCTTTACCGCTAAGTGCAACTTCCTGTCCTGTTTGTGGAAATACTAAATTTTAGAAATATGGTAAAAAGGAAGACGATCATGTTGTTGGTTACCTATGGCTGTAATCTGCATTGTGTATATTGCTATGAACCCAAACAAGTTCAAAAGCAGATGTCTTTTGATATGGCAAAAAAATCATTGTTAAGGCAAATTCAAGCTTTAGACAATGACTACACAGAGTTTGATGTCCAGTTTATGGGCGGTGAGCCGATGATGGTTTTCCCCTTATTAAAAAGTATTTCTGAATGGTTGTGGCAACAACATTTTAATCAGAAGTTACGGCAAATCTTTGCTGTAACAAATGGAACATTGATTGATGAAACAAACATTGCATGGTTGGAACAAAACAAAGATCGCTTTTGTCTCGGACTGAGTTTTGATGGAAATCGCTTGATGCAAGATTTGAATAGGTCAAGTTCTGCAGCACGAGTAAATTTGGATTTCTTTGCAAAACTTTGGCCTAATCAAACTGTAAAATTGACGATTTCACCTCAAACCTTATCCACTTTAAGTGATGGCATAAAATTCCTTCATGAGGCAGGATTCTCTTCAATAACAGCAGATTTAGCTATGGGTAAACATGTAAGTTGGGACAAAGAACACTTGAAAGCGTTAAACACTCAATTACATTTACTTATGGAATACTATCTTGCCAATCCTAATTTGCATCCATTCTCTATGCTTGATATTTGTATAGACGATGTTATGATGCCAAATAGGCTTAGACAGAAGAACTGTAGTTGTGGTGAAGATTTGGTTTGTATTGATTGTGATGGAATAGAATATGCTTGTCATCTTTTCTCGCCAGTAACAATTTCGATTGAAGAGGCTCGGGAGGTTAAGGCTCATGTTGATTTCCATGACCATGCAAGTTTTATTTCTCCTACTTGTGAGAAATGCTTGTTACATTCTATATGTACAATATGTCCTGGCATGAATTATATCTGTAATCATGACATAAGCAAACAGAGTACATTTACTTGCCAGTCATTTAAGGTGATATTTTTTGCAAATTGTGAATATAGACTATTGCTTGCTGAGAGGGACAAGAATGTAGCAATGCGAAAAAGAATAGAAAAAATAGTCAAATTAATAGTCAAATAATAATGAGTGAAATTTTAGTAGAATTAAAATCCTATACGGACACTCTTGTTCTTTCCCCAGAGAATAAGGTTTCTCCGATATTGGTAGAATTTGAATTGGAAGATGCGCAGGCTACGGAGAATTCCCTTGTTATGGATTGTACTTGTGCTTCAAGTTGTGGATCAAATTACAGTAGAAACGGGTCATGTCCTTGCTCTGTTAGTTGTGGTTCAAATTATAGTAGATAAAAATAATAAAAGGAGATATTCTTGCAATTATTTTGAACAGTAAAAATATGGAGCAGTCTCTTATTGGTTTTGAAAAAGAACTACGTAGATTTGAAGCTACCAATGAGTTTCATAATGCCTTCAAACTCTGTTTGGATAATATGAAAAATCCATTACTTCATAAGTCTGCTTATGATTATGCAATGAATTTGATTAAAGAGCAGGGATGTAAGGTTATGGAGCTGGATGGTAGTAACTACCGTTTTGTAGTATCTAAAAAATTAGACTCTAACTGGCTATTGGATATTGCTATACAACTTGGTTATAAGAATATAGAACGGACCTTTTATTCTGTAGGATTCTTTACCAAAGTGCCAGCAATAGCTTTAGGAGGATTTTTTACTAAACAGTATTTTGGTATGGGTAGTGACAAAGAGCACAATACTATTATCTATTATTGTAATGGTAGATTTGGTACTGATACCAAAATGATACAGAAAGTTTGTGAAGAAATAGTAAACCTTTATAAATAGTAATATTATTAATCAAAAACCTTTATTATTATGAATGGATATGAATATTTAATGAAATTCCTCAAGGAGGAAGGTTTCAGAATGAATGAGGAGGAAACATACTTCTCATTTAAGTATCAGGGAAATAATTTTGTTGCATTTAAGAATGATGGACCTTTCTTGCAAATTGTTATGGTATGCAATACAAGAGATTACGCAAGAAATCAGCTTCTTGAGGTTTGTAACACAATGAATGATAACAAATTTATCATTAAATTTGTTGTTAATGATCCTAATGTTTGGTGTAGCTATGAGTTTAAGCCGAATAAGGATATCACTTCAGATGATTTTGACACAATATTTCTTCAGTTGGATAAGGCGACTGATGAGTTGTATGAGAAATTATCAAAATAATATGGTTAGGTATTGGGAGGTATAAGTCTTCCAATATCTTTTTTTTAATTCTTTAAAGAGGAAAAATATGGCATATATTTCTGCTATAGCTATTGATTTTGGGTCTTCAAATACTGGGGTCGCTCGTATTGATCATTTTGAGAATGGTAAGTTAACTTATACCACTCCAACTTTACCATGTTCGGATGGTCATTATGCAAAAGATACTACTTGGTTTTTTATTTCTCCTTTGTTTCTTATGAAGTGTGAATCGAATTGGGATTCTCTTACAGATGCTGATTTCAAGATCTTATCAAGAATCAATAAAACAACGGAACACCCTAATGTTATTTGGGGCCGAGATTTTATTAAGGAAAAGGCAGAACTTATTGAGTCTGAAGGGTGGATTGATTTTAAGTATTTCAAAATGATGATTTATAAAAATCTACCCTATAAAACCAATGGAAAAGAATATTCTATTGAATTTGTTGTAAAATTATTCTTGAGAATTATCAAGGTGGATTGCTTATCTATGGAGAGTGCCAATGCTAAATGTCAAGTTACAACAGATCAAGTGCAATGGGGTATAACCATTCCTTCTATATGGACTGTAGAAAACAAAAAGATGATGAGCAGTATTTGCTCAGAAATATTTGGAGAGCATGCGCGAGTGCTTTCTGAACCAGAAGGTCCTGTCATCGCAGAACGCCTGCATAGCGGAGCTGGAACATTTAAAACTAATCCTGGGCATAAATCATTGGTAGTTGATAGTGGAGGAGGAACTACAGATCTTTGTTTGTTAGAAGATGAAATTAGCGAAGAAAATGAATTGAAATTCAAGCTTTTAGCTTCCAGTGATGGTATAGGATTGGGAGGAAACAATATAGATGACGCTTTCAAAGATTACTTGTTGCGTTTTATATCCAAAGATTTGAAATCTGACTCAGGAATAAATTATAATGAGCTTTTTGGTCAGGAATTGCAAAAAATGCTATTGGAGCCATATTTGCAAGGGTCACTTGCCAAAGCTATAGATTTTGAAAATGGCTGGCTTAATTACTAAAGTTTCCCACCCCAAAATAGTAGGGTAAAAATAACAGTTTCTCGAT